>Ga0081606_1000070_pt1 | contig 86520 bp, 65 predicted proteins | sample EareggfetidaYelm_FD_71127 | JGI IMG/M metagenome (GOLD analysis project Ga0081606, IMG submission 71127) | Earthworm egg capsule microbial community from the University of Washington, USA - E. fetida Yelm (SPADES assembly) (version 2) | ecosystem: Host-associated > Annelida > Reproductive system...
ACTGACAATGCCGGTGATCTGTAGCATCCGGTCGGCAAGCGTTGACTTGCCGTGGTCAATGTGCGCGATGATGCAGAAATTTCGGATCATCGCGGGGTCAGTGGCGGCAGGCACCAACGGAATGGCAGCTCTCGGGGACATCCGAACGATTCTCGCACGTACCAGTGCGCACCGGAACCACAACAGAACCAACACCGGCCTCGGGTCGGCAGGTCGCACGCACCCGTGAGCACCGGAACCACACACCAGTGCCAGCCCAAGCCGTCGCGAGCAGGCCGGTCTGGCTCCGACATTCCTTCCTGTTCTCTCCTCCTGAGCTTCGCCCTCCCACAGGACTCTGATAACAGCGTGATCACCGCCGCTTCTTCACTCCTGCGCTTCACCCTTTCCCCGTTTTGCTGGTATCATTACCTGTTGGCTTGCGTGTGGGATGTCTCACACGATCGTCGCGAAGGGCTCGAGTCACGCGACATCCGCTATTTCACACAGTGTCCGAAGGAAGAAATTCACGTGGCAAATATTAAGTCGCAGATCAAGCGCATCACCACCAACCGCAAAGCACAGGAGCGCAACAAGGCTGTGAAGAGCGAGCTCAAGAGCACCGTTCGAACGGCCCGTGAAGCCATTGCCACGGGTGACAAGGAGAAAGCAACCACTGCCGCACACGCCGCTGCGCGTAAGCTCGATAAAGCCGTGAGCAAGGGTGTCATCCACCGCAATCAGGCCGCGAACCGCAAGTCGGCGATTGCCAAGCAGGTCGCTGCGCTCTAGCTGTGCCCGCAGTTTTCACACGCCCGGGCCACCGTCTGTGATGGCCCGGGCGTTTTTGTGCGCGGTTTGCTCCTATGTAGGGTAGCGACCACGCCCAGCCACTACCGCAACAAGGCGCTCAAGCGCGAACACCGGGTCGCGCTCGGCACCCTTAACAGCGGCGTCCGTGGTGGTGGTCGCAACGATCGCGGCAGCAAGACCCTCGTCTTCCCAGCCAGACAGATCACGACGAGCACGACCAACCTGCCACGGTGCAAGGCCAAGTGCTGCTGCCACCCGGGCTTCACCACCGGTCTCCCCAGAAACTCGGGCCATTGTGCGAAGTTTCATGGCGAATACTGCGACGAGGGGCACCGGATCAGTGCCGCCGTCGAGTGCGTGCCGAAGCGCGATGAGTGCATCACCGCGGTGCCCGGCGATGGCAGCATCAGCTACCGCAAAAGCGTTGGTATCGACACGACCACCGCAGTACTGTGCGACGACGCTGGGAGTGATCTCACCCGGAGTATCTGCCAGAAGTTGCCGACAGGTGGCGGCTAGTTCGCGCAGGTCATCGCTGAATGCGGTCACGAGGGACCGCAGCGCTGCAGGCGCAATCCTGCGGCCCGCAGCACGAAACTCGGCAACCACGAAGTCCTGCTTCTCGATCTCTTTGCGCAGTTCAGGGCACGTCACTTCGATCGCAATATCTGCCGCAGCTCGCACCCTGTCAAGCAGCTTCTTACCACGCACACCGCCACGGTGCCGGAGAAGCAGGGTCGTGCCGTCGGCAGGCTGTTCAAGGTAGCGCAGCGCGTCGAGTAGAAAATCTTCCGTCGCTTTTTCTACGGCACTGACTCGGATAAGGCGAGGCTCACCAAAGAGCGAGGGGCTCGCCACGGTCAACAACTCGCCGGGATGATAGAGGTCCGCCGCGATGTCGCTCACTTCCAGTGCCGGATCTTCAGTCCGAAGAAAATCTCGGATAATCGTGAGCGACCGTTCAGCCAACACTTCCTCTGGCCCCGACAGGAGAATAACCGGCGCCGGGCGAATCTCATTCCAGGTGAGCACCGGGATAACTCGCCGCCCAGCGGCCGCGGAGACTCCCGTGCGCCCGGGCCCAGATCTTGCACGTGTGCCAACCACTAACCCTCCAATCGCTGGAGCAAGTCTATGCGGAACCACCGACAGGACGCGGTTGAGTGGTCACCGGAGGTGCACGCTCACTCCACAACCGCAGCCGGGTGGGTGTCGCGGTCAGAAGCGACAAGCCCATGGTATCGGTGCGTACCACTCGAGTTTCGGTGCGCGCAAGCAGATCGAGCAGTCGCGACGTCGGGTGCCCGTACGTGTTGTGTGCACCCACACCAATGAGAGCCACGGCAGCCCGAAGCTCGAAGTAGAGTTCGGGGCTCTGGTCGCTCGATCCGTGATGCGAAACCTTGACGATGTTCACCGGCCGAACCCCGCCGAGGGAACGCATTCGTTGTTGGGCGGCAGCGCCCAGATCACCGAGAAAAATTGCTCGGTACGAGACATCCTCCATGTCGATGACAACGCTGGCGTCATTGCCGGGCGCGATATCCGCAATCGGCCACAGCACCCGCCAGGCGATCGAACCGAGGGTGCCACTGAAACCTGCACGCACCTCGGTGAGCGTCGCACCGCCCGAGACGAGCGGATCGAGTGCTCGACTCGATCGCATGCCATCGAGCGGACCGTGCAATACCTCGTCGACCCGGCCGCCCACCGCTGGCACCCCACCCACGTGGTCGAGATCCCAGTGGGTGAGCACGAGCAGAGACACGCGTTCAATCCCCAGTTCAGCCCGACACCGCTCCAGCTCGGATGGTTCGGGGCCGGTGTCAATGAGTGCGATCGAGGTGCCCGACCGCACAAACACCGCATCTCCCTGACCGACATCGCACAGTGCAATCGCCCACTCTCCCGGGCGAGTCGCCGCAGTGATGCTCGGGGCACCGACCGTGATCCCGAGCGGCACCGCAGTGCCCACCGTGATTGCGGCCCCGACAACAAGCCGCAGTCGGCGCCACCGAGAACTCCCCCACAGCAACCAACATCCACCACCCAACAGGCCCGCCAACAGCAATGCACCCGGGACACTCGGTAACCACGGCAGTTGGGCACCGGGCATGGATGTCACCGTGCGAGCGAGCACCGCAATCCAGCTGGCGGGCAGCCAGGCCACCTGCAGAAACGCGTACCCGACCGAGGGCAACGCCGGGAGGACGAGGCATCCCATGAGCCCCACGACGGTCGCAAGGGTCGCGGCGGGTGCAGCGAGCAGGTTTGCTGCCACACCGTAGAGCGGAATCGACGGGGTCAGCAGAATAAGAATTGGTTGACACGCCAGTTGCGCCGCGACAGGGACAGCGAGGGTGAGCGCACACCATCGCGGCAACACTCTTGTTCCCAGTCGCGTCAGCGGTGCCGTCAAAAACAGCAATCCCCCGGTTGCGAAGACAGACAGTGCAAAACCGTAGTCACGGGCATACCACGGGTTCACGGCAAGCAGCACGATGACCGACACCCCCAGCGCAGACACTCCCCCAGCGCGACGCCCGGAGGCAAGCCCGATAAGCACAACGACGGCCATCATTCCAGCCCGTAGCACAGTGGATTCGGGCGTAACAAGCACAATAAACCCCAACAACGCGACGAGGCTGGCAATAATTCGCACGCTCCGACGAAACCTCAACGCGGATGCCGCAGCAAAAACCAGTGCCGTCACAACCGCACAGTTTGCCCCAGATATAGTTGGGTTGAGAGGTGGGTGAGTTCTGATGAGAGAACTGACAGTGCGTGAGTACCTTCGCGTATCTAAGGATGACCGGAGAACCGGCAAATCACCGGATCAACAGCACAACGAAAACCTGCTCGCATTCAAGCGAGAAGGCTTCACCCTGCACCCCGCCCAGCCTTACCGTGATGTTGACCGTAGCGCGAGCCGATACGCACGCACCACCCGTGAAGACTTCGAGCAGCTGGTCCGAGACCTCGAAAACGACGTGTTCGGAGCTGGTGTTCTGGCACTGTGGGAGTCCAGCCGTGGCTCCAGGAAAGTGAGCGAGTGGTCAAGGTTGATCGAGCTGTGCGAAGAACGAAGCGTGCGCATCTGGGTGACCACGCACGGACGGCTCTACGATCCGTCCAATGCGCGTGACCGCAGGTCGCTGCACGAGGATGCCGTAGACGCCGAATACGAGAGCGACAAGACCAGTGAGCGCATCCGCCGCAACGTCCGCGATGCGGCCAAACGAGGTCGTCCTCATGGAAAGAACATCTACGGGTACCGACGCATCTACGACTCGACTACCCGCGAACTCATCAAGATCGAAGAGCATCCCGAACAAGCGCCTGTGGTACGAGAAGCAGCCCAACGGATCCTCGACGGGGACTCACTGTACGCGATTGCAAAAGATTTCAACCTCCGCGACATCGCGCCACGCAGACCGACCCGGAAGGATCACCGTTCCAATCTCGGCTGGACCCCTCCCGCCGTAAAGCAGATGTTGACAACGCCCGCATACGCGGGGAAACGACAGCACAAGGACCAAATCATCGGCGACGCAATATGGCCGGCGATCATCGAACAGGAGACCTGGTACCGGCTCCAAGAAATCCTGAGACCTGACAACCGGCGCCGCACCAACAACTGGCCCGTCACACATCTGCTCTCGGGCATCGCCTTCTGCGCCGTCTGTCGGTCGCCACTGCGCGTTGGAAAACAGAACGCCGGATCCAGACCGACCCGCTCTTCTGAGGGCGAGACCGACAATGATCCTCCGGCGCGCCGTCCGCGGTACTACGCATACGTGTGTCGCGGTGCTGCCGGTCGACCTGATCCGGACGGAAAGTACGGATTCCATGTCGCCATGAAGGAAGAACACCTCGACAAAATAGTCAAGGAACTGCTGTTCGCTCGCATCAGCCGCCGGGACTTCCTCGTCTCCCTCGGTGCGAAAGACGAGAAGACCGACATACGGCGGAAGGCGCTACTTGTGGAGGTGAAGCAGCTTCAGGAGTATCTCGATGAGGTCAGAGAACAAGCCGCCCGCTCACTGCGGATCGACCTCCTTATTGATCAAGAAGCGCGGATCATGCCCCGGATCGAAATCGCGCAAGCTGAACTCGAGCGTCTCGCCGAGATCGATCCGATCGTGCTGCGTCTGACCAAAAACCTCGACCGAATCGACGAGGCATGGAGAGAACTCGAAATTATAGAAAAACGTCGGGTCATCAGCACGATCATGATGCCTACCGTGAGTCGAGTAGACCCTACGCTTAGGGGTGTGCGGGGCAAGAACTATGAGCGGGTCCACCCTGGCTGGAAGTAAAAAGAGCGGACAGGTAACCTACGTTTTACTCTGATATATGTGGTAATCTTGCGCCTGAGAGACACAGGATGGACAAGATGACACTAGTTGATACAACTGAGACAGTAACGCCACTGAGCACCAGTGACAAGAGCCTGGACATGCTCACCCTCAAAGAGGCAGCTGAGCTCCACCGGATCAGCCTGGCTACCCTGAACCGCCACATCGCAAACGGCAGCCTCCCCGCCTTCAAGTTCCACGGCCGTAACCACGTCACGCGAGGTGACCTTGAAGCCGCATTCGGACCGGTTCCCGTGTTCCCTTCGAGCAGCGGTCCGACCGACGAGGGCCTCCGCACCTGGGCAGAACGCGTCGCGGCATCTGCTCCCCCGCTCCGTCCCGAACAGCGTGACATCATCGTGTCAGCCTTCTCCGCCGCGCTCACCCAGCACTAACCGCCCAGTCCCGCTCTCCCACGAACGTCGCGAATCAATCACCAAGCTGCTGAAGTCAAGCACGATTTTTCGCAGGTAGGTTCCCCTCTCCCCGCCAACATCCACCACTACAAAACCCCCGCAGCGATGCTGCGGGGGTTTTTGTTTCTGACACCCAGAATAACGCCTCGTGCTCGCGGTCATTGAAACGCTCTGGTTCGTTGAGGTGCCCGAGGCATCCGAGTACCTGCTGAGTTTCGAGGCAACCGGAGCCGCTCGACCGCCCGCAGGATTCACGCATCCACGACGCACTAGCAACGCACTCGGCACGCAGACAACGCGCATGCGTACCGCGCTGACAACGCACTCGCGCCGCACGATTCACGCAGTGCCTTTCGTCGTTCCCCTGCAACGCAGTAATAACGCATTAGCAACGCACTCGGCACGCAGACAACGCGCATGATCACGGCAGCGCGCTGATCACAGTTTCTCGTGACAGCATAAATCACGCACTGAAATCGCACTGTGTACGCACGATCACGACACGATACCGCACGAAAAACGCGGAGAACACGCGGGATTCAGCGTTGGATGGCTTCCGGGACCGCCCCCGGCTCTGCTCGTCGGCTCTGCTGTTTCATCTCTGTGCACCAAATCACTACCTCGACACAGCGACACGACGACCCTCGCAGCACTGCAGCACTGCAGCATCTCGATTCAGACACAGCGGTGAAGCCCGAGCCGAGATCCGACTGCCCTCTCCCGCTATCGACGAGCACAACCCGGACATACTGCACTGCACGACACAGCGGCTGCTCTCTAGTTCACCTGCATCACGAGATCATCACAGGGTGCCGCTCGGACGGAGAGCCAGGGCTTTTTCACGCGCACGCTGCGTTTACCGATCGCTGCAACAGATTCGGCCGAGCTTGCGAACAGTGTCTGCCGACCCTCTGCCGACCCTCTGGCAAGCCTGCGGGCAAGGTGCGCCACCAGGAGGTGTGGCAACTCCGCTGCAGTGGTCAGCAACAGCGCTGTGGCAGCGCTGCAGGAGACAAGGAAAGATCCCATTCGAGGCGAGGATAACACCGGCCGCCTGGACGGCCGGTGACGGGGACCGCGACGGGTTCCCTGTCGTTCCATGGGGTTTATAGACCCCTGACATGCAATGAAAACCCGTGTCAGAAGCAAGGTCCATAGAGGGTGTCACATCGCTTCGCGACCCCTATAGACCCTCGGTCCCCTTTCCCGCAAAAACACGGAGACAGGTCTACAGGCTCTATACCCCTATAGGGGCAATGAAAGGGCCTATAGACCATAGTGTTATACCCGTGTTTTCCCTTGATACGACTGGGATCCAGACGTCGATCCACTGCTAACGCAGCGGATGCTCCAAAGGGAAGATAAAGGGCATAAGGGGACGTGGCACCTCGCTGCGCTTCGGTGGTCGGCAGAGCCGACACGCCTTCGCTCGTGATTCCGCTCTGCTCCATCACTCCCTCACCTCTCACCACGTCGCCATAGCTCCGTGGTGAGAGGCCCCTACTGCGTCGCTTCGCTCCTTGCCCGGAGACGCTCCACTGGAGCGTCTCCGGGTGCCCCCGCCCTGCGCGCGGCCGGCTCACTTCGCAGCTGCAGTCGCCGCTGCTCGTGTCGAGGAGGCAGTGCCTCCTCGGGTGTCATCTTGAACCTGTCGTGCTGCGGTCAGTGCCGCAGCGGACACAGGAGAGCTGACTCTTTTCCTCCGGCTCAAGAGGCGCATGCCACCACCTCTGTCTGCTCTCTCGCAGCAGACAACTCTGTGCGGATCGAACCGGCAGTGCCGGTCCGGGAGTGGAGGTGAGCGAATGACGCAGTGCGTTCACCGCTCTGCGCTCAATAGCACCGCGCCCGACACCGCTCAGCATTCGGCCCGTCGGCAAGCTCCTGTGCCGGGGCAACGTGCATCGCGTGCCATCGACAACGACACCGACTCTCTACCGAGCAGCAGATGAACTACTGAGGCTTCAGCCGCTGAGCCAGCGTATGCGAATCAGCGGCCATCCGATCCCGCAAAATCCCGCAGAAATGATTCCCCGAATCATTTCGCCTCGCATTTTCAGGAAGTGACTCATGTCCTCAATAGCACTGACTGGGCATCGCCCGACCAAACTCGACGGCTACGACCGCACGACGCCGTTCTACCGTCGTCTGCAGGAGGAACTGCTCCGCATCGCGCTTCGCGCTCTGCATGCGTCCAAGGAAATCCTCGAACTACACTCGGGCATGGCGCTCGGCGCGGACACAGTCTGGGCCGAAGCGATCAGCATGCTCAAGCAGCGCTACCCTGATCGCGTGCGCTTCGTCGCGCATGTGCCGATGCCGGGGCAGCCGGATCGCTGGCCAGCGCAGGCTCGCAGCCACTACCGCGAGCTGCTGGCGCGGGCGGACGAGATCCGCACCTACGGCACCGAGTACACCTCCGAAGTCATGCAGGCCCGCAACATCGGCATGATCGACGCTGCACAGACCCTGATCGCCGTCTACGACGGCTCGGAACGAGGAGGCACCGCCAACGCGGTGCGCTACGCACGCAAGATCGCCAAGCCAATCATCGTCCTCCACCCCAACCGATTCCAGCAGTAGCACTGCAGCGCCGCCTCGTAGGGCACAGCACGACCGGTACAACACCAAAAAAGAGACGGTCACGATATCTGCCAGCACAACCAGCAAGGAGTTCCCCGTATGGTCTTGATCGACCAGATCAAGACACCCTTCGTGCTTCACGTAACCATCCCGCCGACGGTAACCTCGCCCAGTTTCACCGCTCGAGCGATGCTCGATCAGGAGGCCAAGCAATACTACGCCAGCTCAGTGGCCATGGAGCACATGGGTATCCGCATCAGCTCCACACGCATCACCCAGACGCCCGTCCAGAAAACGATGGCACCGGTGCTGCGCACACTGCTCGCCGAAAAGAACGCAGAACTCGTCGACGCCCATCCTCTTTCTGAAACGGTAGTCCAACGGCAAACCACAGCACACCGTCGCCCGGAAACTCATCGAAACGCCGAACGAAGACACGCTCATCGGAGCAGCGCTCGTCTGCAGCTTCCTGAAGCTCCGATCAAAGCTGTGGCCTGCGCCGCAGGTATCGACAACAAGGACGCCAAGCGCTGGCTCACGCTCGCCCGCAAGCGGGAGGTTCTCTGATTCTGCGTAATGAATCGACCCCGACTTGCGTCATCTACAACTACAACGGAGGTTCCTGGACCGGCAACTGCACCGGCTAACGCAGCCGCACCCTGAAGCAGCGGTCCCCGCCACAATCGTGACGGGGACCGCTGCTTGCTTACCGACCGCCACGCAGAAAGGAGGGTGACTCCTCATGAGCCACACCAACACCAGCGCCAGCGCAGACTCAATCTCCGCATCCACGGATGCAGCGCCACAGGTGCAGCCTCAGACTGAACACGTGTCCACCGTGCTCTTTCTCGCAGACCCCAGAGCCTCGGTTTTCCTGCTGAAAGACACCGTCAGCACGCTTCTGATGACCTACCGTGTCCAACATGCATACGTAGATCTGACCACCCTTGTCGGCTTGACGGCGGCGAGCGAACTGCTGCAGGCAGGCATCGCCTACGAACACCTCGATTTCGGACAACAGATTCCGGAGATGGTCCAGAAAACGACAACAGCTAAAAGCACCGGATCGGGCGCTGCCGACCGCGACCAGCGCAGTCACTGCTTCAAACCCAGTCGCCCTCGCACACTGCAGGACTTCGCGTACCTGGAGCACATGAGCGCCGACACCCATTCCGTCGAGATCGACAAGCTCGCTGAGATCGATGCGAACCTGGTGCTCATCCCGACGATGACCGCCGAGGGGGTAATCGACTTCTCTGCGGATACGATGCTGGGCCGCACACTCGATCACATCGAACGACTCGGTCGTGATGCACTGATCGTCATGCCGCCAGAGCGAGGTCTCCGTCCGGTGCTGACCGGTCAGCAGGCAACCTCCGCCGACGAACGGTACGAGCGCATCACCGTGCTGGTCCGACAGGAGGCGACCAGCCCCGCCATCCCCGTCTGAATGCGTGTAAATAGGGGCTATTTTGCTGATTTACCAATAAAAATTGTCCATTTACACGTAGCATCGAATCGCACCGGTTCATTCTCGGTTGCGCTCGAACCCCCGCAGAAAGGAAGCGTGATTTGTCATGCCTGCCTCCAAGACGCAGACCCCGGTCGATGAAGAGACCGTGAAAGCCGATCGACTGACCAAGCTGAACAACCGGCTCGTAAGCCGACACAGACTCCCCTTCGGCGTCGACTCCGCGCACCAGGTCGAAATGGGCACCAATCTGTTTGCGCTGCTGCGCGAACGTATGGGTTGGACCGATGCGTACCTGGAGCAGATCAACGACCCGTCTTATCCCCCGCTGAAAGACACCGCCGAGATCGTCAAGGCGCTGCACTGGATCAAAACCACCGGGCAAAAAGTCGTCGTCATGCCCGACTTCGACATGGACGGCATCAGCGCAGGCGTACTCGGTTACGCTGGGCTCAGCGAACTGGGCTTCGACGTCGAACTGTACGTCCCCGACTATCGCCGAGGCCACGACATCCTGCCCGAGGCCGTTGACGAGTTGGTCGCACGTCACCCCGGCGTGCAAGCGGTGATCACGTGCGACGCCGGAGTGAACTCGCACGAAGGCATCCGGCGCGGACGCGACCACGGCCTGGTGATGCTGATCACCGATCACCATGTACAGCTGCCCACCGAGGCGGACGGTTCCGCAGTGTCCCCGGCGCAGCTGATCATCAACCCCGAGCGGATCGACGAGACCTACCCGCACCCGGCGATCTGCGGCGCATTCGTGTTCTTCCAGGTCTTGATGTCCTACACCGAGACGCACGCGCCCTCACAGCGAGGTGACATTGCAATGCTGAAGCTGTTCGCAGGTCTTGGCACCGTCGGTGACGTCATGCCGCTGCAATTCGAGAACCGCCAGATTGTTCGGGACTCCCTCTCGCTGGCGCGGATGCTCCGAAACTCGCTCCCGAGCGCCGACATAGTCACGCCGTACGAGGTGAGCCAGAGCGTCCTGATGACGATCCTCGAAGCAGGCAGGCACCATCCGGTGTTCGTCGCCGCGTTCCGCGGTTTCGCCTTCGTATTGCAGTCCTGGCGCGAGCACGGTTCTCTCCGGAGCACCTCGGACCTGAAAGCAGACTTCTACGCGTTCTACCTCGCTCCGGCGTTCAACGCCCTTCGGCGAATCGGCGCACCGATGAAGACTGCGTTCGATGTCTTCGTCGCCCCCAATCCTGACGCGCAGCTCAAATCCGCCCGCCAGATCATCCAGTGGAATGAGGAGCGCAAAGAACTCACCGAGCACTGGGTCAAAGAGATACAAAACCGCGATCAGCCGCTGGCGCCGCACGTGTGGTTCACCGACGCTCCGAGCGGGATGCTGGGTCTGCTCGCGGGCAAAATACTCAGCGAGCACGGAGTACCTGTGGTGGTTATCCACGATCCCGGTCACCCGGATCTTCAGCACGGCGGTAGCGCTCGTGCCCCGATGTGGTTTCCCGTCATCTCGATGCTCACCGCATCCGGCTATACGGCAATCGGCCACGAGCAAGCGTGTGGCGTTCGCGCCAGCACTCTGGCTCAACTCGCTGAGATCGCCCAGTTGCTGGCCGACCAGACGGCTGTGCTGCGGACACAGATCGAGCTGCAGAAGCAAGGGTCGGATGCCCCGCTGGAGTACGACCTTGCCCTCGGAAGCATCGCGTACGGGCACACGAAGCCAGACGGAGCAATCGGCGACGCCGAGATGATGCTCGAGCTCGCTCGACGTATCGACGCACTCGCCCCGTTCGGTCATCAGTTCCCACGTCCGACCATCAGGTTGATCGTAAATCTCAGCCGATGCACGATGGGCGTCCTTGGCGAGGATCAGACGCATCTGAGGATCATCATGCCAAACGGCATGAAGCTGCTCTGGTGGAACGCTGCCACCTACCTGTCCGATCTGAAAGACCTCGCCGAGTCGCCGACCCCCGGAGAGAGCATTGTCGAGTTCGACGTCGACCTGTCCGTCAACCAGTTCCTCGGGGATCAGTCGCCCCAGGCGATCATCCAGCAGGCGCACCTGCCGGATAGGGACTGATCACCTCCTGGGGGAGCCACGGTTTGCCGCGGCTCCCCCGTCACACATACCCGAGCGCTCAGTCTCTTCGCCGAAAGGACACACAGTCAGTGCAGAAAGGAAACCGCCGTGAGTGTCTCAGCCTCCCCCGCCATCAGCGGCGTTGCACGATCTACGTGGCGATTCGCTCTCCGCGCAGCGGCGCGCATCATCGCAGCCTTTGTGATCTACCTCGGCACGCAGCTCGCAATCCTCACGATCACCGACAGCCCGATCTGGGCTGCCCTCGGTGGTGCGATCGTCACCATTCCCGTGTTCTGGTTCCTCGGTGCGCTCAGCCCCCACCAGGGTACGATGCACTTCCGTCGTCCCGACCGATCCGCCTGGCTCTGGGCAGTGAGTCTGGTCTACATCTGGTTCTCCGGTCAGATACTGGTGATCTGGCTAACTAACACCTTCCCCGAAAGAGGCGCCGACTTCGAGCGACATGTCGAGCAGCTGGCAGCCACACCCGTGACCATGACGCTGCTGCTGACCATCGTCTTGGCGCCGGTCGCCGAGGAGTTGCTGATGCGCGGAGTGCTCTATCGCGAGATACGTCGCGGGCTCCGAATCCCGGTGTGGCTCGCCGTCACGATCTCGTCAGTGATTTTTGCCGTGATGCACGGCAACATAACCCAGATCGGATGCACGCTCACACTTGGTGCCTTCCTCGCGCTCGCGTATGAGTACACCGGCTTGATCCTCGTTCCAATCACGCTACACGCGCTCTACAACATTCTGAGCACCTTCGTGCCGGCGGACCTGATTGCTCCCCTGGCCACGCCCGCACTGGTCATCGGCTTCGACACCTTCGCACTGGCCATGATCGTGTGGCTCTGTGCTGTCTGCAGGTTCTCCGGGCGACGGTGAGCCCTGCCCATAGGCGTGTCAAAAGGCCACAAAAGGCCGACAAGAACTGCTCGCAGGCTCCGTGTCTCCGACGCGGTAAAGGTAGAGCTTCGCTCCAGATGTCAGGATCGAGCCCAAAAAAGCGAGAAGACTCCCCTGGCGGATGGCTGGCCGTAACCGGCCAGCGGGGGTGAGTTCGGATGGGTGATACCCGTTCACACCAGTTCTTCTGCCACCGGCAGAAAAAGTATCTGGGACCGTCGTGCGTTCTCCTACGCCGACGCTCTCTGCCTGACTTTTAGACCCCCGTATCCCCGAACTGGGATAGAACCGGGATCCCGACCAAGGTTTACTACTTCCCCAGTAGGCGGAGCCTTGGACACAGGGAGTCGCTCTCGCACATTCGCACATCGCTACTTGCCGCTCCTCCGGCAAACCTGCGGACACTGCGCGTGCCTAAGGCGGCTCCCTGACTTCACATTTTCTAGACCGGATTGGTCTGCGCGCCTACACACACGCCGATTTTCGTCGACCTACGTTCTCTGCGGAGAAATCAAGGCGACACCGTGGACGCAGTTCACGTGTGATCGTTGTCGCAGGTTCTGAAAACAGTAAGGAACCTTAACCGGCCGCTGGTGAGATCTCAAACAGACGCACTCGTCTACAACAACAGTGATACGAGACGGGATGGCAACCCGTCCAACCGAGCCGGTAAACAGCCACAGACTTCCGGCCCCGAGCGTTACTACTCCCGTTCGGGTCCGGAACACCTCCACCACAGAGGCTACAACCCGTCGGCCCTCGGGCGGGACGCGCGCCGACATGGACAGCCCCGCATGCCGCACGCTATCGAACACGCGTGTATAGCCGAATTCGGCATGAGACTGACATCACCCCGGTGCGAGATGAGCGTAAAACCCTCGCATCGGGGTGACTTTCTTCAACCCAGGCACAAGACAAGTTCTGCCGGGTAGAGCTCCGCCCCGACAGCTCAGATGGCAGCTCACCGTCCATCCATGCCCTCCCAGGCGCTTACAGCGCCGTTGGGCTCCAAATTAGCAAGGAGACCGCCGTGTACGAGCCGTATTCGACCGCAGACGCCTATGAGCGCGACGACTACAAGCATCCCGATTACCTGGACCGTGTGTTGGACAACAACGCAGACGCCACAGCCGACACAGTCGGCACCGAATGACCGCCTCACACAGAGAGAAGTGACATCCATGAGCACTCTAATCGAAGAGCAGACCAGCACCACCACCGACACCAACCTCGAAGAGGTGTTCCGTTCGATCGTCGAGAACGAAGAGAGTCACCTGCTCGACGATACCGACTCCGGTGATCACGAGCGCTTCAGCCACTACGTGTCCAAGGAGGACATCGTGCGCTCGTCCATGTCCGGAGCACCCGTGATCGCGCTGTGCGGGAAGAAGTGGACGCCGAAGCGCAACCCCGAGAAGTACCTCGTCTGCCCCGACTGCAATGAACGACTGGAAAAGTTCCCTCAGACGTGAGTCCCAAAGAAGAGCCCAGAGCCGAAAGGACACGAACCCATGAGCCTTGCAGCCATCACCGCTGAGCCTGTCGTGCCCGTACCGCACGCGCGATCAGTTTTTCTGCCGACAGAGCCCGCGGGAACGGTCATTCCGATGCCAAAGCACAGGAAAGACTGGCGCGATTATGCGGCATGCACCGACAAACCCGCCGAGATGTTTTTCCCCGGCAAAGGACAGCCCACCAAACCGGCCCGCCAGGTGTGTGCCAGCTGCGATGTCCGCGAACAGTGCCTGCAGTGGGCACTCGAAAACGACGAGCAGTTCGGCATATGGGGCGGCACCAGCCAGCAGGAGCGCAGGCGACTGCAGCGCAAGAGCCAACAGTCGCGCCCCCAGAACGACAAGCGCCGCACCGGACGCGCGCCCAACCCCGAGATCACTAAACGTAACGAGGAGATCTGCCAAGCGCGCGCGAATAAGATCGGCGTCGAAGAACTGTCAGTCAAGTACAGTCTCTCGGTCAACACGATCTATCGGATTTCCGGTCGCGTGCGACGAACCAAGACCGAAGCTCAGGAGAACCAAGCATAAGCCCTTTGACTAGCATCACGACCGCAAACCTCCACCGCCTCGAGCCCGGCGACCTACTCTGGTTTCGCGCTGGAGAGAATCACCGAGACCACTGGCTCGAACCGCGCGACTTCGGAGCCACCGTGTAACGCACGATTACCCGCAGCATTCACGGTTCGTGAATCATCGCCGTCGAGAAGATCGACGATGGCGAAGACGACGTGTGCGATGACTGGACCATCGATCTGGTCGCGGACTCTTGCAAACAGACGCGCGCGAACACCAAGCCCCGCGTGTACTGCACAGCCGAACGCCCACCAGTGATCATCCGCATCCGGGAAAAGGAAGAGCCCTATCTCACCCACATCAACACTAAGACCGCGTACTTCCGTGGTCCGCACTACGTCAGCTAGGTAACTGTCGGCATCGCCGACGTTTATTAAGATCAAGGAGCCCTGAAATGTCCCGTTCTGATCGCGATCAGGCCGGCGGTCATCCGCTTCGGCACCCGCCTCTGCTCAACTGTCTCTGCTGCCTGGCGCTCACTGCCCGTGATCGTGAGGGCCCTCGAACGAGGCAGCTCCGAGAAGCACTTGATGAGCAGCTCACTGCCTACGCAGACGACAGAGGGACCCGTTGGGACCAGATCGTCGACAACCTTGCCGGAGACGACTACGGCTACGGCTACGGCGAACACGTCTACGTCGCAGGACGCTGCATCCGCTGCAACGTGGACTGGTTCGACGTCGGTATCTATCCAGGACTCGAAGAATGTCCCGACAAAGACAACGACGAACTGATCGTCTACTCGACTTCTACGGACGGGGTCGTGTTCACCTCCCACAAACTCGCGAACTAAGAGAAAACCGAGAAGACCGTGACCAGAGATCGAAGGAAACCCCATGGCCCACAAGCAACACACCCCTGACACCGGGGGGGGCTTGCGTTCCACCGGGAACCCCGAGCTGGCCCACTGGATGCGGGAGCACCGCAAGTCCAGCGCCGTCACACCCCACACACCCAAGCCCTGCAAGGGCACGCGCCGAGGGTGAGAACGCCAAGCGATCTGCGATCAGCACCGAGATGAGGTAGCTCACTCATAAGGAAAACGTGCTCTACCTGCCCGAAAACAAGCAGATCCGGATTAGCGAGTGGTTCCCGGAGCCGCTTGGGGTCGATACCCAACGCGATGACCCACGCTGGCTCATCTTGTGGAAAATCGACGAAGAGGACAGCAAGACACCCTGTGAGGCTGCACAAGGTCATCTGGCGCGACATCTTCGGTCGCACGATGACCACCCCCGGCGCCGACAACACCTGCGTGTTCGTCGTGACCGACCAGGCCACCGGAGAACAGGTCTGCGTCGATCTCTGGGCTGTCAGCGCGACGTAAAGAGGAACCGGGTGACCCCTGCTCAGAAGGCCACCCGGTCAAGGTCTCACCGACCTGATGCGAATCATCCAAAGATTCGCGGCTCCGAGAGTCAGCATACCAAGTTTCGTTTTTCCCCGCAACGTGTGTATAAAACGAACCTAGAGAAACGGAGATATCCACCATATTTGCCCATGTCCACACCGAGTCGGCTCGAGTGATCGAGCACCGCTTCGACACAATCATCACCAAGGAACGGAGATATCCACCATGTTTACCCATGTCCACACCGAGTCGGCTCGAGTGATCGAGCACCGCTTCGACACATTCATCACCAAGGACGAGATCTTGATCGGGGTCACGAAACGCTACCAACTTACCCCGGAATTCTTCCGCGTGATGCGGATCGCCACCACGCTGCGCAACACGTGGCGGAATAACGACGAAGATCCCACCCAGACAACCTCGCACCAGGTCTTCGGCCGACGCCTACTAAAAGACGGCAACTTCTCAGTGTGCGAGAACGCAATCAAGCCCTCGCAGTACACCGACGAGATCTTTGTTCTGTTGACACAGATCGCTGTCGAGCTACAGTCACTGACGGCTCAGCAGGAGCACACAGCAGACGCCGCGTGATACAAGCTGGACAGGGGATGTCTCGCTTTCGTGCTCCCAAAAGCGAAACGCGAGACGTCCCTGGTTCGTGTCCAAATTTATGTGCTCTGAACTGGTATTTTTCACCCAAACCACACCCAAACAAGCAGAGGGGCCGTCTCGTTTCTGAAACCTCGGAAAACAAGAAGCGAGACACCCATTTTCACTCTCTGACCTGGGATTTCAGGTCTCGGCAGACCCACTTGTCTCGGATGTCTCGCTTATTTTCGAGTCGCCCATCACACGCGTGCGCGCAGGCGCGCACGTACACACGTAGAGCACAATAAAAGCGAGACATCCGAGACACACACACCCGTCCGCGTTGAGAAATCAACGATTCACCCGTCTCGCTTTTTGATTTTAAGTAGAAAAAAAGCGAGACACCTTCGTCGGCGGTGACCCCACGTTTTCCCTGATCACAGGGCAAAATTAGGGAAATCTACTGTGTCTCGCTTTTGGATCTCAAAACCGAGACGCCCGAACCACCACGTGACTCGTTGATCTGGACTGCGTGATGGGTGCGTATTTCGCACCGTCCTGCTACGAGGTGTATTTGTGCTGCTTGAACATGTCCGCAGCTCCCGCTACAGTTGATGAAACACATTTTTTGTTGATATGTCAGCAAAAATCGACGCCTATCCAACGCCGACAGTGCACTGCTCACCCGAAAGGCTCCGCCGATGATTGCTGGCAGCGATTCCTCGCTCGATGTGATCGACGCACGCCTCCTGCGCGAACGTCTCACTATCGGTGAGCCCATCGCGAAGACGCTGATCATCCGCAGCGCCACCGTCGACTTCCTGACCTACGTCGAGGTCGCGGGACTCACGCGCCGCGAGCTGGTCAAGTATCTGTTCCAACACACCTGCATGTGGGTGACCTTCGCCCGCAACGCCACCAAGCGCGCACTCGGATACAAAGGCCTCACCGTCGAGCAGGTCGCGCTCATCCTGATCTATCGCCACCGGGCCACGGTCACCGCACCCGACGCCGTGCCGGTTGACTGGCACCACGAACCCGATCTTTCCCAAAGAGCACGGCTGCGTCACAGGTCGACTCCTGTCGTCGCCGTCTGGATTGATCGCGAGTACGGCCGCCAGCGACAGATCCACGAAGACTTCACGCCGGGTTACTTCACCTGGCCTCTCGAGATCGACGCGCTGAGCATTCGCTACCGCCCTGAGACCTCGAGCGCAGAGCGCAAGCAGGTCCATGCGCTTCTGCGCACCTGGGCACCTCACTGGAAGACAGTCTCTCCCGAAGCTCGCGCCGAAGACAGCACCTGCAGCTCTGCCGGAAAACCTGCAATCACAGCCCACGACCGCTTCCTTGCTGTTTCGAAGGAGGTGTAGAGCGTGAGCACCGATCCTGCGTCAAAAATCGTCGACCTGGACGACAAACGCAGCACATCCCGCGCAACCCAACGAGTCGGAACCATCGATCGGTTCGAGTACGACGAAGTGATCGGCGAGATCACGGACGCATACCTCGACGAAGTCGATCCAGCGCTCACCGGAGAGCCGGCCCCCTCCCCCAACGAGATCAAGAGCGAGTTGCTGCGTCGGGTGAACGCCCGCTTTGAGGCGATCAACATCAACCTGAAGGGGCCTGACCGTTTCACCCGGCTGAAGGTACTCACGCCCAGTCAGATCGCGCATGTGCTCATGCGCCTGCACAACGTGGTCATGATCCCGGCTGGTCTCGGCGGCGACAAACGTTACGACCTGCTGGGCATCTACGTCGGCTCCGGCACGGACGAGGGCCTCTACATCACCAGTGACATAAAGATCGACGAAATCGCCATGCGGTACAACCGCGAACTGACGATCAACGCCGGCAAGGAGGTCCACAACATCCTGCGGATCCACGCCTCTCAGAAGAGGCGCTGTACCGACCAGGATCTCGTCCCAGTCAACAACGGCATCTTCGACTACAACACCAAGACACTGCTTCCATTCACAGCGGACACGGTCTTTCTGTCCAAGGCCCGCGTGAACCTGAATCCTCAGGCGAAGAGTCCGACCATCCACAACGACGAAGACGGCACCGACTGGGACGTCGAGTCGTGGATCGCAGAGCTCTCCGACGACCCGGAAATCATCCACCTTCTCTGGCAGGTGATCGGTGCCGTCGTCCGCCCGCACGTCCGCTGGAACAAGACCGCCTGGTTCTACTCCGAAGTCGGCAGCAACGGCAAGGGCACGCTCTGCACGCTCATGCGCAACGTGGTCGGCGAGGCCAGCAGTGTCTCGATCCCTCTGTCCGACTTCGGCAAAGACTTCATGCTGGAACCGTTGCAATACGCCTCATCGATCATCGTCGACGAGAATGATGTTGGTGTCTTTTTGGACAAAGTCGCGAATCTGAAAGCCGTCGTCACCAACGACATCATCTCAATCAACCGCAAGGGCCTGGTTCCCATCAGCTACCGTTTCTGGGGCTTCATGGTCCAGTGCTTGAACGAGTTCCCCCAGATTCGTGATCGTTCGGACAGCTTCTACCGACGTCAACTCTTTGTCCCCTTCGAAAAGAATTTCAAGGGCATCGAACGAAAGTACATCAAGGAATACCTGGGCCGCACCGACGTGCTCGAGTACGTCCTGAAGCGGGTCCTGATTGACATGGATCCCTATTACCAGCTCGATGAGCCGGAGGCGACGCTGAAAGTCCTTGATCGCTACAAGGAAGCAAATGACCCGATCCGTGAATTCTGGAACGAGCACGAGGAGAGCTTCAAATGGGATCTGCTCCCGTTCCAGTTCCTCTACGACCTGTACAAGGGGTGGTTCGCTAAGACGAACCCCTCGGGCAAGGTCATCGGCCGAAACAGATTCATCGCCAACCTGCTACAGATCGTGCGCTCCAGCAAGCACTGGTACTGCAAAGACCAATCCAGCCCGGTGCGCGCCGGCTCAAAGATCTCAGTCCCAGAACCGTTGATCCTTCTCTACGACGTGCAGTCCTGGATGCGCCGGGGCTATTCCGGCAAAGACCCGAGGCAGATCTGTTCGCCCGATGTCGCGTCGTCCTACCGCGGACTCGAACGCTTCGGCACCGCGGCGACAGGCACCGACGACGCAGAAACCGACCTCGACTTCGACCACTCGCTGGAGTCTTTCGGCGAGCCGGCAGGCACCAACGTCGGCGACTAGCCTGGCCCCCATTTCCATACCTCACTGAAAAGAGGCCCCAATGTCCCTCAGCAGCACTGCGCCCCTCAACAACACAGCACGACCTTCCGCAAGCAGGACTACCGTCACGGCGAAAAACGCGCTGTTCACCTTCTACGACATCGAGTCGCTCGAGAATGCCTTCACTGTGGCGTCGTTCACTCCGCGTACCAACACGGTCGAGCTGTTCTTCCTGCTCGACGAGAACTCTAAGGTCACCGCGGAAGCCTTCGGCATGTCGCGCAGCGACTTCGCCAAGAGCATCGGTGACACGGTGCTGGCGTCCAACCCGGCCTTCAAGCCGATCTCTATCAACGGCACCAACCTGCGTCCGAGCATCATCCTGCACAACCTCGGTATTGAGGCTGGCGTCGAACGTCTTGCAACACTCATCGGCCTGTATCAGGGCTCGAACGTCAACGACCCGGACTCCGCGGATCTCTGGGGCGGGAGGTTCCGCCCTGTGTGCGACACGGACCTCTCCTACGACCCGATCAACACGCACGCGTATCTGGCCGGCTATAACAGTTATGCCTACGACACCACGATGCTCGCGCTGTTCTTTCACGAGGCTCTGGACATGGTCACCCATGGTGATCCTCTCCGTCCGGTCAACCCAAAGATCATGCGCGAGCACAACGCTGCGCTGTTCTCCGACCTCCATCGCAACTATATGCCCTCGTACCTCACCGAAGGCGAGGCTGCGACCGTCGGCGGTCAGATGATGGGCTGGAACTCCCCCACGGCGCTCATCCGCAAGGCGATGCTCGACTCTGGTCGCCACATCGACGTCTCACGGCTCAATGAATCGCAGCGGATAGTGGGTCTGAAACGCCTGCTCGGCGGCCTCGGCCGTCAGATTCTCGAGGCGGACAAGCTCAGCGAACACAACGCCAGGCTGAGCACCTTCCAGGAATTCTGCGAACTGCTGGCCTACAACACCTCCGACGTCGTGAGCCTGGCCAAGCTCTTCGAGCACCCGGCCTACTCCGGCAGCTTTGACCTGAAGAAGAGCCTGCTCGACGAGTACCCCGAGACGGTCTATGAAGCCATCCGCGGCACCCACCGGCCGAACATCTCGCAGAACTCGGTGCGCATGGGGCGTCTGGCCCCTGACAGCACTTCTGCGAAGTTCGTAGCTCGTATTCTCGCGCCGTACAAGGATCTGGCCGACATCCCCGCGGTGTCGTTCATGTACCCCTCGGAGCGCGTGGCCACCGAGACCGGCGTGCAGCGCCGCAACGTGCTGGAAGAGTGTATCTCGTTCTTCAAAGAGAGCATCGACGAGTCGACGCCAGCCGGCAAGCAGGCCCACCACGACTTCATGGAGGCGATGAGCTACTACCAGGCCATCGAAGGCATGAACTTCAACGACGCCCAGAGGCGCGTGGAGATGCCTCTCAGCCAGGTGCCGAAGAAGCCGAACAACCTGCCCTACTACCACGCCGATGGCACCCCGTCCTCGTGCTTCGTGACGTTCTCGACAGGTGGCATCCACGGGGCCGAGTACGACGTGCAAGTCTACGAACAGGCAAGCACCGAGATCGATGCCTTCAATGCTCATCTGGAAGAGATCCAGCGAGCGTTCCCGGATCCGCTCGACTTCTGGCTGGCCCATCCCGGCAAGAAAACGTACATCGCCGAGGACGGCACTGAACTCACACGCTCGCAAGTGCTCACCTCGGCGACCAAGCTCGCACTGCTCAAGGAGCGCCGCGAACACAAAACCGAACTGGATACGTGGCTGGAGACCGGCCCTGGTGCCGCTGGTCCAGGTACCGCCGCTGAGCGGCTGGCCGAGTTCGAGCAGCGATTCAGCAGCATCGGATACCGTCCGTTCAAGAAGCGTCCGGAGCTCTTCGAGAAGGCCAGCAACGGCTCCACGAAGCTCAAGCCTCAGTTCACGCATACGAGCGCCGCTCGCGTGACCCACGAGGATTTCACGAGCTATTACCCGAACATGCTCCGCAACATGAGTGCGTTCTATAACCCAGATCTGGGTGAAGACCGCTACGCAAAGATCTTCAAAGACAAGGAGCGCTACGGCCACGAGATGAAGCAGCCAGGCATCTCCACTGAAGAAAAGGTTCGCCTGGAGGTGCTACGAAACGGGACGAAGCTGATCCTCAACAGCGCCTCCGGCGCTGGCGACACCACACACAAGAACCCGATCCGGATGAACAACCAGATCATCTCGATGAGGATCATCGGGCAACTGTTTTCTTGGCGTATCGGCCAAGCTCAGACGCTGGCCGGTGCCCGGATCGTCTCGACGAACACCGATGGCCTCTATTCGGTCCTGGACGACCAGACCAACAACCGGGTGCTCGCCGAGCAGGCTGCACTGATCCATGTCGATATCGAGCCGGAGGCTCTCTGGCTCGTCAGCAAAGACAGTAACAACCGGCTCGAGCTCGAGGTTCCGAAAGAGGGTGAGCACCTCTATGAGGCGAAGATCATCTCGGCATCCGGAGGAACTCTCGCCTGCCACGAGCAGCCGCAACCCACCAAGAGCCTCGCACATCCCGCGGTACTCGACTGGACTCTCGCTCGCTACCTGCGCGAGATCCTCGGTGGCCGCACCATCAACGGCAAGCCGCTGTCGTTGGATAAGCCAATGGACCGCGTAGTGGCACGGTGGCTCATGGAGCAGGCTCGCAACGAGGATCCGCTGTTGGCAGCACGACTGTTCCAGAACATCCTGGCCGCCTCGACGAACAAGCTGACATTCCCGTTCGCCACTGCATTTGTCCCTGCCGTCACAGGCACCGATGAAGCCTCCGACCCAATCGTCGCATCCGGCCAGGTGCGTGCGCTGCAGCACTATAACCGGGTTTTCGTGATGAAACCCGGCACGCCAGATACGGTGTCCATCCAGGCTGCCGGCACGTGGGTCGTCAATGAGGCGTCTCGCATCAAGCGCAAGAAGAACGGCGAGCAGCCGATCATCGTCTTCGATCCGGTGGCCTCCCCCATCCTAGAGGTCAACGGCTGGACCCGCGACGGACGCAACGGCACACAGGTGCTCCCGCCCGACCAGGATGTCGCCGTGCGCAAGGTACCCCGCCTCGACCCCGAGTGGGCCATGCGAATCGACAACCGCGACCTGGTGGAACTGGATCCCGAAGTTCTGCGTCGAGAGATCCTCGATCATCTGGACCTGGACGCGTACGTCGACATGCTGGCCTCCACGTTCGAAGAAAACTGGATGAACCAGCCCCGTCTGCCCACCCGCACCCGGACCAATGCAGAGGTCACGGAGGCTCCGCGAGAACAACTGGTTGGATAGCCATGGCGCACACGTGTGATCGAAGACGGGGGCGTCCCACGGGCACCCCCGTCTTCGACATGCTGCGCACCAAAGGTGTCGCACCCGTCACCGCAAAATCCAGACACGACTACCCCACCGAGAAAGAGGCCCCCATGGTATTCCCACTGAACCTTGAACCCCACGAAGAGCAGGCTCTGCAGGAGCTACTGGATGAGCGCGGCTACGCATCCATCGAAGACCTTCTCCGCGATCTCGTGCAGGCGCACAAGAGCGAGCAGCACGCTGCTCGTATCGAGTCCCTCGCGAAGCGGATGTGGCCGAGCGGAGCCCCTGATCCGGAAAAACTACAATGAGCGTGCCGGCACAGAAACCGAACATCGCCCTCGTTTTCGACGTCAACGTCCTGATCGACGCGGTGAATCCTTCGAGCCCCCGGCGAGAGGCCGCCGCACGAGCGCTGTCAGACGACAACGGCATGCCGATCTACCTCTCGGACATGATGCTCAAGACGACGACAAACAAGCTCCTGGAACTCGGTGCCGATCCTGACATTGTGCGCGAATACCTTGAGCTCATCATGGACGAAGAAAGTTACGGCCCAAACATCCATGTGCTCGGCTACGTCTCGATTCACGACTACCGGCTTCGGGACAAGTACGGTAACGAGGACTACGAAGACTCAAGCATCATCTCACTGATGGACGCCGCTGAACGCGAGTCGCAACGCCCCGCGCTGCTGGTGACCAGCGACGCCGCTCTTCGTGAGTGGTGCGTCGAGAACAGCCGCATGGCCATTCGATCAGACCGGCTGCCTTCGCTCGTGAAACACCATCGCGACGATCTGCAGCTGGCGTCCATCCAGTACCTCTCGCGCCGCGTCTTTCGGGACGGCGCGCCCGGCACAAGCAGACGCAGCGCATCCACGGTCTCCACCAAGCTGAAAGCGCACGAGATCGTCAACAGTGTGCGCCAGCAGATGCACCCGCCCAGCCGAATCGCCGAACAGCCGCAGCAGCACCCACAAGCAGACCGCGTGCGTCGGCGCTTCCCGGAGCTGCGTCCTGAAAACCAAGACGCCCCGCCCGTTTTCAAAGAGCCGACGCATCAGCTCTCTGCCGAGATCTGATGCGTCGGTGTCGGGCTGACGCCCGACCGGGAAACGAGGTGTGGGTTAGCTCTTCCCACCTGCACCCCGCTGCTCATTCATGCCACATCGAGCCGTGCTGATCACCGGTACGGCTATTTACTGCCCCCTCCCCTCGAAAGGGGTTCTCATGACTTCCCCGCACTGGGCCACCTGCCCGAACTGCGGCGAGAAACCCGACACCTCCGGTCGATACACCTCGCCCGAGAACAACAGGCGCGATACCCTGCAGTGGGTTAAAGAGCACGAGTCTGGCAAGTGCGTTCAGCAGAAGCCAACCGATGTTCTGATCGCCCAGATCGACGAACGTGCATGTTCACCACAGTGACACTGAACCGCGGCCATTTTGATGAGGTTGTCGACAACGACGGCACACTCGCCGAACTGCACCAGAAAGCAGACCTTCTCGCCGCCAGACTGCGCAACGATGTTGCAAACACGGCAGCCACCACAGTCCCGACCCGAGAAAACATCCACCCATGACCAGAGTCCTCTTCACCAGTGACCCACATCTCACGCACCCCCTGCTCGCGAAAATCCGGGGGTTCATCACCCCTGACGGCCAACCCGACGTGACCGCTCACGACGCCTGGTACACGCAGATGTGGTGCCAAAACGTCACCAAGCGCGATCTCGTGTTCGTGCTCGGAGACCTCACGACGGGCGGAACCAAGCGAGAGTTCGCTGCGCTGCAGTTGATGGCGTCGTTGCCCGGCCGCAAGGTGCTCATCGCGGGCAACCACGATCGAGTGCACCCGATGCATCGTGACAGCATCCAAGCAGGCCTCCAGTCGCTATGGCTCGAAACCTTCGATGCTGTCATGCCTTTCGGTCTGCAGCGCTTCACGGTGAACGGGGAGCGCCGCTATGTACACCTCTCACACTTCCCCTACAGCGGAGACCACACCGAGACCGACCGCTACGACCAGTGGCGTCTGAAAGACACCGGCCGCTGGCTCCTGCACGGCCACACCCACGATGAAAACCAGCGTCTCCACAACGGACACCAGATTCATGTCGGTATCGAGGCCTGGGGCCGCCCCGTCAACAAAGACGAGCTCACGCGCCTCATTGAGACCGCCGAAACTGCCTCCTGCGGCTGAAAGAAAACGAGAGAGCCCTGAGATCTGCTCGGGAATCTCTACATGAGTCTCGACCTGGGCAGCTACCGCACCGGCCAGTTCTTCACGCTCTTCTCCGTGAGCACGTTGACGGCCCAGATGACCATCCGCGGTACAGATGACCCACATGCAACTCTCGCTGCTGTGCATCAGCGCGGTGATCATCTACGCCCCCGCATCCACTGTCCACTCGATCCGCGCCCCAAAAGGCCCATGTACGAGAGCGAGCACCCCGATGGGACACACTGAGAACGCCGTCGAGCAGCGCCTGCGCAAGCGCGTGGAAGCACTCGGCGGTCTCTGCCTAAAATTCACATCGTCCCGATCCGGCGTTCCCGACCGGATCGTCATCCTCCAAGGCCGAACCATCTTCGTCGAGTTGAAAGCTCCGAACAGGTTGCCCTCAAACCTGCAGAAAGTGCGCATCGCCCAGATGCGCGCAGCCGGTGCCGACGTGCGTCTGATCGCCTCCAAGGAGGCCGTCGATGAGTTCCTCAACGAGTTCATTTCTACCTGATTTATCAACCAAATACTCACATTACTGATGTAGAATCAAAGTATGTTTTCGCCTGGAATACCAGGTGATTTTCCGTATCCACCCCGCGGAAAGGAGAGACACTCGCTCATGACACTCATCGCCCCCGAAGCAGAAGAAATACTCACTGTCAACAGCACGGACAGCATTGACAACGCAAGCGTGATCGAAGAGGTCGAGCACGATGCCGATACCCTCAACAGCGGTGACGAAGACCTCAGCGGCGACGCTCCGCACAAAGGCTCGCCAGGGCTCCAGCAAGCAGAGTCCGAGACCATGCCGATCCTGATGTGGAGCAAGCTGTCCGGCTGCGTGCAGTGCAACGCGTCGAAGCGGAAGCTCGACGAATCCGGGATCCCCTACCAGATCCGCTACCTCGAAGAACACCCCGAGAAGGCGAATCAGTTCCGCAATCGCGGCTTCATGTCGGCCCCCGTGATGATCACCGCCGACAACATCTGGGCTGGATTCCGGCCCGACCTCATCGACGTCGTCATCGCGGAATGGCAAGCAGATCAGTTGCTGGCCGAGAGCGCCCAGGACTGCACCTACCAAACCGAAACCAACATCGGCACCACCGACGGCACCACCGACGGTAACAACGAGAACTGACACCTACGCCTGCGCTGCCGCGCTCACCACAGCTTGCGACGGCGTAGGGCGGAACAGCAGAAAGCAGCGCACCCGTGACCACAGTATCCTCCCCGCTGATGCCTCATCAGCAGGCGATGAAGAACTTCATTCTCACCCATCCCTTCTGCGGCATCTGGCTCCGCGTCGGCGGCGCGAAGACCCGCGTGACGCTCGCGGCCCTGTCGGAGATCCGCCCCTCGGGCCACATTCTTGTCATCGCTCCGCTTGCGATCGCCCGGTCCTCGTGGCTCGACGAGATCGACAAGTGGGGTTTCGACATCCGAGTCAGATCCCTCATCGTCGACGAGAATGACAAAAAGCTCACTAAGCAGCAGCGCCTAGAGATCTACAACGAGTTCTTCACCGCACCTCCAACGATGTACTTCATCAACAAAGACCTCGTCGACGACCTGGTCAACGCGATGCCGACCAAGCGCTATGGCAACCAGAAGTCGATCATGTGGCCATTCCGGACAGTCATCATCGATGAGTCGCAGGAGTTCAAGAACCCCAGCGCCGTGCGCTTCAAGGCACTGAAGAAGGTCCGCCCGTCCATCATCCGCATGATCCAACTGACCGGAACCCCGGCACCGCAGTCTCTGCTCGACATCTGGTCGCAGATCTACTTACTGGATGAAGGTTTTACCCTCGGTGAGAGCTTCACGAAATTCCGCGAGACCTACTTCTTTCCCGACAAGTTTGTCAACGGTCGGGTTGTGAGCTGGCGCATTCAGCCGTGGGCCGAGCAGATCATTCATCGGCGCATCAAGCACCTGGTGCTGAGCGCCGAGAACGTGAACATCCCCATTCCAATGATCTCCTACGAGAACGTCGAAGTCGACCTCCCAGAGAATGCGCAGAGCGCATACCGGGAGTTCAGGCGAAAGCAGGTATTAGAGCTGGCTACGCCAGACCCCAACAACCCGGACACGATGATCATTACCGCCGATAATGCGGCGATCCTACGAGGAAAACTACTGCAGTTCGCCTCCGGCACGCTGTACACCGGCGAAAACCACGACAACGACTTCACGGTGCTCCACACTGCGAAGCTCGCCGAACTCGAAAAACTGGTCGCGCCTCTAGTCTCCGTCGGCGAGACGGCGATGGTCGCATTCCGATACCGGGCTGACCAGACACTCATCCCGCGCTACCTCAACGACCGCGGCATCAAGACCGAGGTTTTCAACGGCAGTCGCGAAATGGTCGCTCGCTGGAACAATCGCGAGATCCCGGTGATGCTCCTCCAACCTGCGAGTTTCGCCCGAGGCCTCAACCTCCAACAGGGCAGCACCGAGCTGATCTGGTACACGCTGCCCGATTCGCTCGAGCAGTGGATCCAGACCATCGGCAGGCTCCATCGGCTGGGTCAGACCGGGCCGGTGCGCGTGCGCTCGATGATCACGCGCAGTACGATCGACGCCCGTCAGCCGAACCTGCTCAAGCGCAAGCGCATCACCCAGGACACGCTGCTCGAAGCCGTCCAGATGGAGATTCGTCAGGATCTTCAGTTGCTCATTGCTGCATGAGAGCGCTCAGGGGGCTCACTGCAACCACCTCTCTGCCAAGGGTGTCGGGGTTCACCTCGACACCCTTGGCCACTTTTCTCCTTCTGAAATCGAAAAACTCTTCCGTGCCTGAGCCTGACAGTTCCCTCACCATCACTCCGCAACTGTGCCCCATCGACGGCGCGTCTGTCGCCTCCGAGAAGCTCGCCGAGTTCTACATCTGCTCCGAATGCCGCGAGTATCTCACAGAGCACGAACTCGTTGCCCCCTGTGAAGCCCAGTAGGCATACCTCGCGCAGTTACTCGCAGTGGCCCTCCCCCGGTCGCGTCTTCCGCGTCGACCGACTCAGCCGACTGTGTCCGACCGGGGCTTACCTTCCCGGCACGACCTTCAAGCAGGTACTCAGAGAGACGATATCCACCGACGATGGCATGTATCGCCTCGCGCCCAAGCACCTCAAGCGCCTACATCCGAACTACCACGCAACATCGGCTGCCCCGACGCACACAGAAAACCTAGAAAGCACAGAGACCGCATGAACAACATCAGCCAGATCGTCCTGATCTACAAGAATGACGACGATGACACCTTCGAGCAGCCACTCAGCGACCTGCAGACTGCAGGCACACTGACCGACCCCGAGACCGGCGACGACCTCGAACTGATCGGTTGGAAGTTCGCCGCCGATTGCCTGTACCTGCAACGTACCGCCACACAGCTCTCTGCAGAGCGTCTCGATCAGATGCTCGCTGCGTGGGACACCTACGACGGCGATGTAAGCGGCTTCTACGAAGCCTGGCTCGCCCACATCAACAAAGGCAAGGAGCTGCCCATCTGGGCTGTCTGAGGCCCGATAGCACAGACCGCAAACGCAGCAGGTACCACACCACCCAGGCCCCTCACTGCAGTGCGACGACCTCGACCATCGGTGATTTCAACCAGATGCTCGACGAGTTGTCCGTCACCTACGACCCCGAGTATCACTACGATGACAACGCGACACCCGAAGAGCGCCAAATGGCGTCCGCTGAGATCTCTGATCGCTTGGCCGGTTCAATCGAGGATCGTCTGGCTCAACCCGGAGAAACTTGTCGAGGCCGAGAAGATCTGCTCGACCTCAGCCGCCCCTGGGGTGTGTACGCAGCAACTCCCGACCGTGCCGCGCGCTGTAGCGGGTCCGATTCGCGCCACTGCCAACCTTGGCGTCGGCGACGGTGGCTCATTCATCCGCACCGAAGAAGGTCCGCTCGTGGCCTCCTACGGCACCCTCATCCCCGTCATCTGCAATACTCCGAAAGAACCCTCATGAAGTCCTATGCCTGTTCAGCCCGCTCTACAAACACAGCCCCGTGCGTGCGTCGGTTGCCCGACATCCTGCACGAGTACGGCGAGAACCTCTGCTGCGCATGGATCGCCGTCGGCACCCCAATCATCACACCCGAGACCATCCGAACCCGGTTTCCTGCCGAGCAGTTCGCTGACAAACCCGCGAACGCAGAGCGGAGCGCCGCCTGATGACCAAGAAGCGAGCAATCCGAGAGCGTATCACCCCCAAGCCTGCGCGCGGGCCGTACACCCTGCGCAAACAGACGCCCGTCGAAATCGCGGATGCAGTCGTGTTCGAGTGCGGCACCGGCGGTGGCTCCGCGTCCGAGTACAAGAACATCCGCGAGGCCGCCGAACGCGGCTTCAACGCAGGCAAAGCTGCCGCGAGCAACAACACGTCAACGACGGCTACCGTCGAGTCGAACTCGAAGCTCTACATCGCCTTCACCGACTACGGCGATGACACTATGAGCGTAGCCGCCTACGTTTCCCAGGAAGCCCGTCACGAGGCATTGCATCAGCGCGTCGCGGACTTCTACGAGGACATCGACGGCAACCCCCTTCCCGAGGGCACCTCCGATGAGGATCTCATGAAGATCATGGACGCCCTCTTCCTGTTGCCCACTCACGGACACCTCCGCCTGTTCGAGATGGAGCGCACCGCACCGGAGGAGGCTGACGACACCGGCCAACTCTACAACTTCGAGATGTGCTGAGGACGCTGGTCACCGTCACTACTGAGCCAGGATCATCAGCATCGAACCTGCCTAGATCCAGTTCAGGTCGCTGATGCTGTTGCTCCCTACCAGTTGCTCCACACTGATCCCCGTCTTCCGGGAGAGATATCAGCGAGGGTATCGCCGTACTCGACCTCGTGGGTCGTAGACGACGCAGGCGGCTGCAGAAACTGTGGCTCTTCCTGCTCGGTCTGACCCGGTTGGGTCGGAGACTCCGTGGGAGCCTGCGGCTCCTGATCGCTACCGCGATCCGGGTCTGCTGACGAGTCTTCTTTCCCTGGCTGCGCGGGCTGCTCGTGTCACACTCCACGTTCGGAGTGCTCGTTGGGCTTCTTTCCCTGGCTGCGCGGGCTGCTCAGTCAAGGAAGGACGGTTCTTGAGAGGTGCCGGTGAGGTCTGCGAGATACCCACTGTCGCGGTTCCCACGACAACGATCAGGTCAATTGCAAGGCAGGCGCTCAACGCGCCAGTCGTTCACGTGAGCATGTTCCATTTCGCGCTCATTCCCAACCTCTAAATAATGCGTTTCTACCTGATAAAACAGTATATTTCGCATTATTCTTCTTGATGTGGGCAACCCCGCCTTCGTCAATCAAACAACGCGCGAACAGCGCAGAAAGCAGAGCCATCATGGCAAACCGCACCGTCCAGGCTGAGGCCCTCCGCGAGGGCTCGGTCATCTTCGTTAATGGCAAGCTCGCGTTCTCGCGGCTGGCGCAGCTGATCAGTGGCCAGGCCCTGATAGAGAGCATCGCCCGCCAGAGGACGCAGGCTCATCGTCAATACCCGACCACGCAGCCCCACACCACCGTGACGATCATCGATGCGCAGTTGCTCCCCCAGGATCCGAATGTGCTGACTCCGGAGGAGGTCTTCGTCCAGGAGAGCCTCTACCTGTCGAAGTCGGGTGAGAACGCCGGACACATCAGCTACTCGATCGACAACATCGGAACCGCGCTTCCCCCCGTCCTTGAGCGCAACTCCGACGGGTCGTACACCCAAGTTGTGCTCGAGAAGGATCTCGCCACGGGCCTCGACGTTACTCTCGTGCTGAACGTCTTCAAGTCCCGCAACTACGAGAACCGCGGCATCGGCATCGGCCAGGTGCTCGTCAACGAGAAGATCCGCTACCACGCCGGTAGCGTGGACACAAACGCCCTCGCCGCCCGCGGCATCATCGTCATCGGTCCGGTGCAGGCCATTAAGGCCAATCCTGCCGCCGCGGCAGCTGTGCCCTCGGCAGTCGCGGCCAACGGACTCCCGATGAACACCATCATCGAGAACGGCCTGCCGCTCCCCGGCCCGGCGGCACAGCCCGCTGCGCCTGCGGCACCGGCTGTTCCCGCAGCGCCCTCCCCGGTCGCACAGCCTGCTATGCCGGTCGTCCCGGCCGTAGTTAGCGAAACCCCCGAGCAGCGCATCGCGCGTCTCGAGCAGGAGTTGGCCGCGCAGCGCGCGGCCGCGGCGAACTCGGGTGGCAACTCGCCGTTCGATGCCGTCGGAGCGGCTCCCACCGCTGGCAGCGAGTCGCCGTGGGACAGTTCGCAAGGCATCCGCTACGAGGGATGACCCCGGTCCTGAGCCCAGGGCGACTCACTGCCGCAACACGGGAACGGGGCCGTCAAACACCGATAGCCCCGTTCCTGTTCCCGAGAGTTCCGATTCATGAGAAATCCAGGATTGCCAATGACTTCCCCCGACACGCTCCCTGACCACAGAGATCACCCGAATCCTGCTCAGCCGACGGCTCCCGGATCCGAGGATCTCTACCCCAACTTCTACAGAAACCCTGTCATCCGGACGCTAGCATCAGCGCCTCGGTGGACGGTGTCCGGCCAGCTCGATGATCGTAAGAACCCTGGCTCGGGCGAACCCCGGACGTGCCAGACCCGCAAGGCCCCGATCGACATCCGTGAGCTGCAGCGCAACGGTCGCCTCCGCGGCACCTTCGAGAAGACCGCCAACTGCCTGATGACGCTCGACGAACTCGTCGCATTCCTCCCAAACGCGGCCAATCACGCCTACGCGCTGAACACGCACATAGATCGCGTGATGATTCTCGACATCGAAAAGAGCTGTCCGCCCGAGCTCGCCCAGGAACTGCTGGCATTGCCCGCTCTCTACTCGGAGCTGTCGATGTCCGGCCGGGGCTACCACCTGGCCATGCCACTGCCGAGCGTGTTCGCAAAATTCCCTGTCGCCGCCAACAAGATTGCGCTTCGCGAGGAGCACGGCTGGTACGAGGTGCTCCTCGATCACTGGATCACGTTCACGCGCACGCCAATTCCCCTCGATCACTACGCGGCACCTTCGGCTCAGCCCGCTCCGCGTTCATGGGACGAGATCTACACATCCCTGGCCAGCAAAGCAACGCAGAACGCCACCGACCAGGCAACCAAGGACAGCGTGAGCGTCGACAAGCCTGAAATCCCCGGTGAACTCGAGGCACTCCACGTGATGACTTCGAAGCCTTTACCGAAGTTGCTGGAGGACTTCCACGGCGACCACTCGCGTTTCGAGTTCTCTGCGCTCTCGACGCTGTACCACAGGCTCTCACCGGCACTGCCGTACCTGTCGAACACCTACAACGTCGAGTACTCAACGTCTATGAAGGCATGGTTGCTTTACGAGGCCGCCACGCACGTACTGGAGCATCGCGCGAAGCACGACCAGTTCCGACGTGGGATGCCGTTGCTGCTGAACGCAGCAACAGACCTGCTTGCCCGACGCGAGGCCCAGCGCCTTACCCAAGAGCATTCGTGACCGGTAGCTACCGCCCACAGCTTCCCGCTGCATCCCTGCACAGCTGTGCAGGGATGCAGCGCCAGAGCGCTGCTGGGTGCCTTTGTCTCAGATCATCAGAGAGATCCTTCTTCCTTCCTCCCCATTCATCCACAGAAAGCGAAATCATCCATGCGTTTCAATGACACACTGCTCGAAGTTGTAAAACTCGACCTTGAGACCGGCCAGGTCCCTGCCCTGGTGGGTGAGCCCGGCATCGGCAAGTCGTCCTTTGTCGAGGGACTCGCCAAGAGCATGGACACCAAGGCGTTCGTCCTAGCGTGCAACCAACTCGCTGACAAGGCCGATCTCACCGGTGCCCGCCTGGTCCCAACCACTGACGGCAAGAGCTACCGGCAGGAGTTCTACCCGCACGCCGTCGTGCAAGAGTCGATCGAGTACGCGCGCAACAACCCGCGCGAATGGCCGATTCTCTTCTTCGACGAGGTTAACCGCACCACCGCCGACGTCACCAGCGCTGTACTAACCATGATCACCCTGCGTCAGCTCGGCCGCGAAATCCTCCCGGCAAACCTACGCATCATGGTTGCCGGAAACGGTAAAGGCAACGTGACCACACTCGACGAGGCGAGCTTGTCGCGCTTCTCGATCTACCACGTTGAGCCTGAGGCTTCGACGCTGATCGCTATCCTCGGTGACCGGCTGAACCCCTGGGTCAAGGCCGTGCTCACGGAGCACCCGCACCTGGTGTTCCAGAAGTCGAAGCCGGTCGTTTTCGCCGTCGATGGCGATGATGATGACCAGGACACCACCACCGCGTTTTCCGATCTGATGGACGTCGGTGAGGAGATGCGTCAGCTCACCACGCCCCGCACGATCGACGGTGTGAGCCGTTGGCTCAACGCTGCGGACATGCAGAAGCTCCAAGAGTGGCTGTCAACGCCGGCGATAATCGGTGATCGTCAGACCACGGCGCTCAACGAGATTCTTGAGGGTCACCTCGGCGACACCGACTTCACCACTTTCCTCGTGGCGAAGATTGCCGACGCTCTGGCATCGGGTCAAGGCATGAACACCGTAAACCAACTCGCAGCTCCCAAGCCGCAGTGCTACGACTTGCTGAAACAGGTGAGTTCGATGTCCGAGCTCGAAGATCTGATCAGGCAACTGACCGATCATGAGAAAAGCGGTTCGTTGCTGTACGCCCTCTACGAGCACGCAGACAACGCTCGTCTCATTGAGCACCTCGCCCAGGCGACAACGGCTCTGGAAGCCGATCACAACCGCCTCCTGATCCAGCTCGCGAGCCAGTCGCTGCTGGACTCCAGCAACGTTGACACGCTGACCAACAGCTCGACTCCCGTCGCTGAGAGCGCACGGATGCTGCTATCTGCGTTCAACTAACCAGCCCAGCCCCACTGAGGCGAGCGTGTCTCTGTCCAAACCAACACGGTGCAGACCAGCACACGCCCGCCTTAGTGGTCTCTGGTTCCTCTCATCCCGGAAGCGAGAAATCATGCAGTTCAACATTTCAGATCAGCGTCCTGCGACGCTCGACCCGATCCACATGCTCCCAATTAAGGGCACATATGACCCGGCTCCGGCCATGCGCGAGACGCTGGTCGATCCGCTGTTCGAGCCGCTACCCGGACGTTCTGTGTCAATCACCGACGACAAGGGCTCAAGCTACAACCAGGATGCGATCCTGAACCTGTTCATGCACACCCTCAGTGGCACCGTGAACAATAGGGCCGAGCAGGGTGTGAAAAACCTACTTGCGCAGGGTCTGATCAACTTCGAGCTCACGAGCCAACTACTGGTCAACGAGGTCTTCGCCAACCAGGCAGGAGCCGCGAGCAAGCTGCCGACACCCGGTCCGCGAGTCATCTACTCAGCCAACTCGGACGTGATCCCTGCAGCAAAAGCTCTGCTGTCGCGGCCCGACGAGACGATGGCCAAGAGCATGTTTGCGTCGCTTGCCTTCAGCTACTGCCCGGAGACGCTCGGCTTCTGGTTTCTCACCGAGAGCGCCTACGACGACTTCCGTCAGTGGTTCGACCAGCAGGTAATCGTGCTCTCCGCTGTGCTCCCTGCCGACACGCTGAACCTCCTGCAGAAGTTTCAGCAGTTGAATCTGTCAGGTCTCACCGAGAGCCTCACCCTGCGCAAAAACGACGCCGATCAACTGCATGACTATTCGTTTGCTCGAGTGCTCGTGCATTTGCTGATGCAGTACTCGCGGTTGCAGCAGAACCAGGCTGCGGCAACGCCCGGCACTCTTCTAGAGTCTGGTGTGTTGCCGTTCGTCCTGACCGAACTATTCCTGCCCCGCACCGTAGTCCTGGTGAACACCGAGGCCCATGCTCGCGCAAGTGCTCACAAGGTCGACGCCGAGTGGAGGCTGATCAACCAGTCGCTGAATTCGCCGGTGAAGGTGGTCAGTGCCTCCCAGTTGAGCAAGCTCACGGCGCTGTCGCGAGCCCTCGCGAAGGCATCATCTGCTGCAGTGCAGGCGAGCACCCAGCGAAGCCAGCAGATCGGTCGCTCGGCAAAGATCGTCTTCCGCAAACAAGCACCAACGACTGTCGACATCATGGTGGGCCTGATGCGCGTACTCAAGCAAATGAAAGAGGTCAACCGTTCGCAGAACATCTTCCGCAAGGTGAAGACCACGTTCACGAAGGCGAACCGCCGCGATCCGCAGGACTTCAACAAGCCCGGTAAGAGCGTGAGCACGCACTACCTGCCGGACCTGCACATCTACGTGGACACCTCCGGCTCGATCTCTGAGAGCAACTATCAGCACGCGATCATGATGCTGATCAAGCTCGCCAAGAAGCTCAACGTCAATCTGTACTTCAACAGCTTCTCGCACATCATGTCGCAGGAAGTGCTGCTGAAGACAGCTGGCAAGAGCACCTCGCAGATCTGGAAGGAGTTCCAGCGCATCCCCAAGATCGCTGGAGGCACTAACTACGAGCAGATCTGGCAGTACATCAATACAAGCCTGGCTCGCAAACGCCGACTGTCGCTGGTCATCACCGACTTCGAGTGGCGCGCGCGCAGCCATCGCGTCGAGCACCCGAAAAACCTCTATTACGCCCCCTGCTCCAACATGGATTGGGATCGCATAGTCGGCCATATGAGGGGCTTCGTGGAGAGTGCTCGACACCTCGATCCCGCCATCGCGCAACATCTGATCGGCGTCATCATCTGACCAGATACAACACATCCGCCGGAATGCCCTTCCCTGTCTACTCGCCCCGTTCTACGGACAGAGAGGGGGGCATTCCGCATGCGCGGGCGCGTCCTATCCGGCTCGACTCGCTATTTAGCGGGTCGAAAGCCACCGTCATCCCTGCTTGCCGACCTCCGGCGAGCCCACGAGCACTGTGAAATCCAAGGAGGAGCCCTCATGGGCCTCACAAACTTTACAAACACCGACGACGATCAGAACGGGACCGGCAATGGTCCCGGCGGCCCCAACGTCCCCGTTTTCCCATCGTTGCCCGGCATGCCGGGCATTCCCGGCCAGCATAGCTCGGACGATATCACCGAGATCCTGATCAACTACAACGAACGCTTCAAGAACGCCGTCCCGGCGATGTACAGAGACGCTGTCATCACCCAGACTCTCGCGGTACTGATCCGCAAAGACAAGCCGAACCCACTGCTGGTCGGCCCCGCCGGTGTCGGCAAGACAAAGATCTCCGAAGAAATCGCCCGCATGATCGCAACAGCGCACCTTGCGGTGCCGGATGCGCTGCGCGACAAGACCGTCTACGAGCTGTCGATGTCGGCGCTGGTCGCGGGTGCCGGCGTCGTCGGTCAGCTAGAGCAGCGCGTCACCGAGATCATCGCCTTCGCGACCGATCCAAAAAACAAGGCGATCCTCTTTATTGACGAGATCCACGTGCTCGGTGAAAGCCGCGACCCCGTGTATTCGAAGGTCTCACAGATCCTGAAACCCGTCCTCGCACGAGGTGACATGCACCTCATCGGCGCGACCACGGCCCAGGAGAGCCGCAAACTCGAAGACGACCCTGCCTTCCAGCGTCGGTTCACCCGTCTCATTGTCGACGAACTCACCTGCGAGCAGACCATTGAGGTACTCAAGAGCGCCCGTGCCGGGCTGCTCACGCACCATCAGCACAAGGTGACCGTCTCCGACCAGATGCTCGCACTGACGGCGACCATCGCCGATGAGTACTCGCGCGCCAGTCAGCACCGTCCAGACAACGCCATGACGCTGCTGGATCAAGCTCTGGCCGACCTCATCGTCGCGCACGGCACCGCGTTGGCCCAGGCACAGCGCTCAGGTAACAACACGGTTGTGCAGGCTCTTCAGGCTGTTCAGCAGTTGACTTTGTCCGAACAGAAGCTGCGCTCGGTGGCTCTCCGGCTCGCCTCCGGCGTCGCCGAGAAGGCCCCGTTTGACGCTCAAGCTCTGCGTGAAACCCTGCGCTGCCTTCGGGGACAAGACGAGGTACTCGAAGAACTGATCGATGCACTCGAGCGTGACCAACTCGGTGCGTTCGCACGCACTCGGCCCACGGTATGGATGCTCGCCGGTCCCTCGGGCGCCGGCAAGACTGAAACCGTCAAACGCATCAGCGAGCAGTTGACCGGACAGAAACCGATCATGCTAAACATGGCTGAGTACAGCCTCGAGCACGACCTATCGAAACTCATCGGTTCCGGTCCCGGCTATGCCGGCAGCGACTCCAACAAAGAACTACCGTTCGACACGCTGGAAAGCAACCCCTACCGGGTGATCCTGCTCGACGAGTTGGAGAAGGCGCACCGCACGGTGCACCGGCTGCTGCTCACAGCTCTCGACGAGGGCTGGATGCGAATGGCCTCCGGCAAGGTGATCGACTTCTCGAAAGCGATCATCATCGCCACGACGAACGCCGGCAAGGATTCCCTCGGCAAACCAGCAGTCGGCTTCGCGACCTCGGGCAGCACTCCCGAGCGCATGTCTGCGCAGCGCCTGATCAGCGTGCTCAAAGAACACTTCGATCACGAGTTCATCGGCAGGTTCCAGAAGCTCGTCGCCTACGCGCCGATCAGCAGAACCACCTACGCCGAGATCCTCGGCGGTGCCTACGAACGCGAGCGCATACGACTGCTCAACCAGAAGCCGCACCTCGGTGCGCGCGTCCCGATCCTGAGCGATGACGCACTGCTTGAAGCCGTCCAGGAGACCTATCTCGCAGAGCAGGGCGCTCGTCCTGCCGAGCGTGCTGCTCGTCGCCTGATCGAAGACGCTCTGATCGCAACTCAGCCAGCCGCACAGTCCAGGGCTCCGACAACTGGTATGTCCCCTGTGCCAACAACACAGCCTGCGCCCAGCGCAGACAACCCAGACAGTCCTGTCGACGATACCGTCGGTGCAGTCGATGCTGCTGACGCTGCTGCTGGTCCCGCAACTCGGGCCCTGTCGTAGCGAACATTGCCACCTGTTCATTCGGCCCATAGTTCCTCATGGACATCCGCCTTTCGCCTCCGGAGGGCTGGTGGCCTGCCGCCTCGTGCAGGCACCAGCCCTCCCCTTCCCAATCACAGGACACGCCCCGCCCCTCACGCGCGCACGGCCGTTCCGCAGTGTCGGATGCCTGCCGTTAAATAACCGTATTTTCTTGTTTTATCAGTTGATTTTGCACCTAATAATGCCCTGTCATTCCAACGAAATCAGAAAGAAGCACTTCGATGCCCATCCTCCTCGACGACATCAGTTCCATCACCAACAAGATGCAGCGCCCGAACCTGCCCAGCTACTTCAGCCAGCAGCTGACCGGCCGCGGCCGGTCCACCGGCCTCATCAACGAAAACTTCCGTCCGGGTCGCTACCTGCTCGGCCAGAGCAAGTCGACCATGGACGTCGCTTCCATCAACCTCAAGAGCAAGCACTCATCCAGCTCGGTCACCACGCACACGATCCCTTTCGGCGCACTCACGACTTTCTCGACGATGGATGCTGTGCGGAACCGCATGCTCATCGACGTCCCCAGCTCGACGGATCGGTTCCACGTAACCGCTCACGCCACTACGCTGGACTTCGACCTCTACGTCGACATGACGCCTCAGGGTGCGATCCTCTCCGAAGACGGCTCCGGCGACAAGATGGTCCGCCACCTAGACGTGTGCTACCGCATGGAGGTCTACGTCCTGCAGGTCGGTTCGACCGCTGATCGCGTCCAGCTCCACGACGGCGCACCCTACCCGGCCCGCATCGGGGACGCGAATGGCGCCGACATCCCGGTCGAGTTCGCCATGATCGACTTCTCGTACGCTCCGCTCGATGACATCGAGCAGATGATCAAAGACGCCAGCCGCGCGCTCTCGCCGGGCGGCCACGGCGTCTACGTCGACGTGACGGAGCTCGCCACGTGGATGAGCAACTACAACCTCTACGACCGCATCTGCCAACAGGCTGATGTCTGGAACAGCACGGTGATCGGCGATCTGATCAGCGAGCACATCACCACCACGTTCAGGGCTGCAGCCGCCGGTCAGTCCAGCCAGTCCGGCAAGCCGAGCAACGACACGCTGAACCAACTGGCTCTGCAACTGCGCTACCTCGAGAAGTACAACGTGCCTCTTAGCAGCTACCGCAAAATCTACAACACGATCCGGACGGCCTGCCCGCAGGAGATGGCGGACATTTTCACGAAACAGAACCTAAACCTGCTGATGAACGGAACCCTAGCCGACCTGGACGCGCTACGTTCCCATCTGGCCGTCCCTCCGATGATCCCGCAGGCCATCGCCTCGCTGCCCTCCAAGTTCTCGAAGCAGCAGTGCGACGCCATTACCACCGCGGAGCCGCTGTCGATGACCACGGCTGGTGCCGGCACCGGTAAGAGCACCACGATCCTCGCTCGGATCGATTACCTCACGGCGTGCGGTATCGACCCCAAAGAGATCACGGTGCTGTCGTTCACAAACGCTGCCGCCAACAACATCCTGCTGAAGAATCCTAAAGTCGCTTCGATGACGATCGCCCGGATGGTGCTAGAAATCTACAAGATCAACTACCCCACGCACCAGATCTCGACCATCGACACGATGGTCAACACCCTGGACATCCTCTGCCCGAACGATGACATGGCGCAGGCGTTCGGTCGCCGACTAATCGAGGTCGACAAGAACAACGAGGGCGCAACCACCGCGCTGAACACCTTCGTCGAGCAACACTTCGACCGGGTGATCGAGATTCTCAACCACATCGCGCAGACCTGCATCGAGCTGCAGATCATCATCGCGTACCAGCAGATCGACACAATGGTCGAGCCACCGCACCTGGCTGGCAAGTTCCTCATCGTCGACGAGGTGCAGGACAACTCGATCTTCGAGTTCATCTACCTGCTCCGATACGTGACCAAGCACCACCAGAACATGTTCATCGTAGGTGACGCCAGTCAGACACTGTACGAGTTCCGGTCCGCCAACCCGAAGGCGCTAAACGCACTCGAAGGCTCCGGGGTCTTCACGACCTACCGGCTGACCACCAACTACCGGTCGAACCAGGAGATCCTGGACTTCGCCAACGTGCACCTGGCCGATATCGAGGCGAACGCGCTCTCGCAGATCCGTCTGCAGGCGAACTCGCTGACTCAGCCGGACGCGAAAAGTTTCCAGGATCAGGTGCGTCTGCACTACACGGTATCCCCGTCGCAGACCCAGTTCATGAACGACCTACCCGGTCTCATGCTCAACGTGGTCAAACCCTACGTCGATGAATGCCTGGCTCGTGGCGAAAAGGTCGCATTTCTCGCGCACCGCGGAAAGCAGGAGGTGGAGGTCTTCGAGAAGCTCCTCGGTGATCTCTACCCCGGTATGGAGATCGCTAACATCACCAGCAAGCGCAGCCACCCCACGACGATCTTCTCGCATTATGTGAAGACGTTCTGGAACGACGTGCTCCAGGTCCGGCCCGGTGACGCGGCCCTCGTACTCTCGCGCGGGATCATTGACAACCTGGATCAGCTGATCGGTCGCCGCGCGGTCAACGCCCGTCCGTTCATTACGAAGCTGGTCTCCGACTGGTGGGTTAGCCAGGCCGTCAATATCAACGGCTGGGTCCAGCTGCACGAGGTCGGCGCCATGACGCAGGATGAGTTTTTCGACAAGCTGATGCACAACCTGCTCGACTATGAAATCGACCAGAACGGCATCAAACAGAACATCCTCAACCTGCAGAACCGTCAACGGAGAGAACTGAGCCGACAGGGCAACGCGAATCTGATCGTGAGCACCATCCACGGTGCGAAAGGTCTCGAATTCGACAACGTCGTGGTGCTCCACAACTACGACTCCCAGCTGCCCGAGGACCGCAAGCGCATGTACTACGTCGCGTTCACTCGCGCGATGAAGTCGGAGCTGGTCTTATCGTTCGGCAAGCAAAAGTCGCCTCGCATCAAGACCGACTACGAGCTCATCCTCGACGCTCTGCGCAAACGCGAGCGGCTCGATCTGCTCCGTGTGCTCCGCGCCCAGGGCGTAAACGTCGACATGATAAGTGAAGACGACCTCGAAGCAGCTCTCGCTACCCTGACGGCCAACCAGGCCGTCCAAAAGGAACAGGACACACAGGACACACAGGAGTTCGCGCGCGATGTCTCACTGCCCACGCACAAGCGCGAACCCGCGACTGTTTCCTGATCCTGACACCATCACAGCTCGTCGTGAACACGTACGACGAACACTGACACCGCCGGAACGGGGTGTGCGCTCATCCGCATGCCCCGTCCCAGTGGCGACTTCCCCAGCACTCAGAAAGAAATCACCATGGGCATTGCTCCCCTCTCACCGAGTCTCCCTCTCCCAAACACTGTGTCGGCCAACAGAGCGCCGACCGACCGTGTCCCCAACCGTGGCGACATCTGGTTCGTCAATTCCAGAAGCAATAAGTCCGACCTCGGTGCCCATCGTTCCGTCGGCCGCGAGATCTGGTCGAATAAGCTCGCCGTCGTGCTCTCCAACGACGCGATGAACACCCGCTCCGGAGTTGTGCAGATCGTCTATCTGACCACCTCCGAAAACAAGCAGCCCAGCCGGATTCACGTCGAAGTCGATGTGCTGCCGGTTCCGGATGCTGTCGGTACAACCAGCACGCACGCTCTCGCGCTCTGCGAACAGGTGCACCCCGTCGACCAGTCGCGTCTGAGCGAGTTTCGCGGCGTCGTCGACGCCAACCAGCTGAAAAACCTCGAAGACGCCGTCATCTGGTCGCTCGGTATCGAGATCGAAGAATAGGTGTACAACCGTGACCAGAAACCTGCAGCGAGGCGATCCTTGAGCAGTGCGCATTCCTCACCATCAGGATGTGCCGATCGCACTCCGCAGATGCTGGAACACGGCTGAGCGCAACTCCAATCATGACCAATCAGTTCATACGAGAAACCCCGCTTCCCATGGCGTTCATCGCCGGGAAACGGGGTTTCTTCTTTCTGACCGGTGCAATCAGTCGTTATTACTGGCTTCGTCGGCCTCTGTCAGCTGCTGCGAAAGGGCTTCACCGACCGACTGCGAGCCGCGGACCCGTGTGCCGGGAACTCGCGCATCCATAGCATCGTCCCCTGTCAGATCAAGGAAGTCGTTGCTCTTGCGCGTCGCACTAAACTTCAGCATAATGTAACCGGGCCTTTCGCCGGCGCCAAACTGCATTACGTGACCTTTGTGATATCTCCGAAAGAACTTACCGAAACCCGTCAAGTTGACTTGGTAGCCGACTCGCACGTTGTTGAACAGGGTTTTGATGAACGCCTCGTACGCCTGGGCGGCGACGTACAGCGGGATGTCGGCTTCTTTCGCCATCTGTCGAATGAACTGTCGTTTGTTAATAGACGGCGGCTTGTTGGCATCGTCGCTCTCACGGCTGTCCGATTCGGTCACATCGCTCACAATGCTCCTCTTGATGGCTGGTCATGGCTGGGTTTCAGGGGAGTACCTGCAAATCCTACCCACTCATCAAGGGAAAATGATGATCGGGTACCAGGATCCATCTCGGTGATGGCCCAGCATCCCGATCACGAAGGCTGTCTCAGTACTTTAGTACTCGTACGGCGCATCCAGATCTTCCTCGGCACGGATGTGCTCGGTGATCATTCGAGTAACCTTCCGCGGTGCACGGTTGACGCTCCGTCCGGTCTGCTCCGCCCGCAGTCGACCATCCGCGATTCGCTGTCCGGAGTCGGCCAAGCCGTCCACCATTTTGGCGAACATCTGCTTCTTCCGGTCTGGCTGCTCGGGGGTATTCCGCTGCCCCCAGCGCGCCCGATCCTCCGGCGTTACGAATCCGAACATCTGTTCCAGCTCTTCACGGCTGGGAAGTCCGCTCAATCCCATGATCTCCGCTCCCTACTCTCTCTTGCGCTCTTTCTTGCTTGGTGTGTCAATCGGTGATGGTGAACTGCATGCCGGGGTCGAGATCGACGACTTTGCCGTCCTTGATCTCGGCGTTGTACTCGCGATTGATCGCACCCCGCCAGGCGGTGCGCTGCTGCCAGCGACGGCGACGCTCTTCTGCCCACTGCCTAGAGAACGGATTGAACAGACCTTTCTTCAGCGCCGTAGGAATCAAGTTCATGAACGCCGCTTGAGTTTCATGCAACTGCGTCCGCTGCACTGGCGCTTGCTCGGCGATCAGCGCCTCACCCTTGGGGTCCATCCCCTGCGCGCTAACGAAAGCGTAGTAGCTCGTGCCGCGCGCCGATGCGGTGTGCGTCTGCGCGACCACGCGGGAGAACTCGATCTCCTGCCAGCCTTCGGAGGTCGGAGACGAAGCGGCCTGCTGCACGACGTGCTCGTACAGCGGATCGGCGGCGACCGCTTTCTCGAGACTGCGTACGTACGCCGCCGAGAACATCAGGTCTTGCTCCGCGTCCGACATCCCCACTCGCTGCATCTCCTCGCGCATCGTGAGCATGAGCTTCGCCCGCTGATACACCGCGTCATCGGCGAACAGCACGCTCTCTGATCTGAGCGACGGATGCTCTGCGACTTCCAGCGCAGACCTCGGAGACCCATAGACCGAACGCGGGAGCCAGCTGTTGCCGGCAAGGTTCGCGCCACCGTTCAGATGCGCCGAGTCGGTGATGTCCTGGGCCATCGTGTCCGACATGCGCTCGATCAACTCACACTCAATCTCCTGCTGCGAGGTATTTTCCGGGAATGTCGGCACGATGAACGTGGGCACATCCGGGAACTTGGTCGTGGGCAGGACCGTATCCTCGACGGTCTCGGCGTCCACGATGTCTTCCCCTGACTCGTACTCGAACCCAGTGGCAGCCTTGTCTCGTACTGAGCGCGGCTTGCCGTTCTTGTCAAGGACGACCGCGACCGCCTCAAATGACCCGTACTCCTCGCCCCACATGTTCGACGCTTCGTACTGAACCGAACCGTTCTTGCGCGCCTGCTTACGCTGTTCGCGGACATGAGCCTGGGCCTGCTGCCCGAACTTCTCGAACACTCGCAGCTGTTCTGCGAGCCGCTGACGCCACTGCACCCCCTCGTCTCCGAACCAGCTGTCTGCGAAAATCGGCGACTTCGACGCGATTTCGCCGATCACACCGAGGAACGACCTCGTGTAGATCTCTTGCGCGTTCGCCTCGGTGAGGCCGTCATCAGCCATCGCCTGAAACAGGCTGCGGCTGCGCGAGAGCTGTTTGCCGATCACGGGATCTTCGACAAGATCTGCCGTCTCAGGGTACGTGCTGGTCTGCAGCCCCAGCGAAATGAGGTACATCTGCGCTTCTATCGCCTCCGGACCCTCCGCAGCGGCCTCGGTCAGCATCGACCGGAACGCTGTGGAGGTAGTCTCGACGTGCTCGTTGGTCGTCATCGGCTGTCGCACGCCGAACGATCCCCGATCAACGTAGTGTCCAGTGCCGACCTCTACAAACTGCCCTGTCTGGTCGGGAACGAACCGTCCATGCGCCAGTTCGCTGAACACCACTGTGAGGTTCGGCTCCGCCTTGAGACGGGTCGCGATGATCAGGCGCATCTGCTGAGAGATCTCCCCCGGCTCCACACCGTCTTTCTGGGCCATCGCATACAGTTCGCGCAGAGCCCTCTGGTGCTGCTCGGCCACGGCCCCGACGTCGGTGCCGATTCGACGCATCTGGACGTATGCGCTCTCGGCGATGCCGATCTCCATCAGCGCCGCGCTCTGCGCGGTGAACGGGGGCAGGCCATGCCGGTCCATCCGCTCAATCCGTTCGAGACGACGGCGGTACTTCCTCCGGATGTTGTCGCGGCTACGCCCCTTGTCCAGGGCTCTAGCCTCTTTCGCACGAGCCTTGCCCTCACCGTGGCGCGCGAGCTGCTCGGTGATCGAGTTGTAGACGCCTCCCAGCTGCTCTCCAACCTGCGCGCGGAAGACCGGTGAGCACATCCACATCATGGTGCTGATGCCGACCGTCTCCAGAACGCTGTGCGCATTCAGACCGCCACGAAGCGGTCGCAGGCAGTTGAAGACCATCGTGCTGGCGTACGCCTTCTGCCACGCGGAGAACTTCTGCCGTTGCTCTTTGAGGCTCACGCCCTCTCTGACGATGCCTGAGCGACGCAGGCCGCTCATGAGCGCCATCCCCGCGTTGCGTGAGTCCAGCCGAAGCTGAGCGGTCGGGTCTCCAGCTACCGCAGCCGCTCGCAGCGCCTGATCTTCTGCGGCGCGAGCGCGCGCCTCAGCCTCGCGTAGGCCTCGCGGGGACTTGCGATACTCGCGTTTGCGCTCCTCGCGCCGCTGGTGTCGAGTCGGTCGAACCGTTTCCTCGTGCACCTGGTCGGCGACGAAGTGACCATCTTCGTTGACTTCTGAAGCCTCGAACACCGGAATGCCGAGGGTACGTGCTTGTGCCATGTTGCTACCTCCTGTGTTCGAGGCTTCAGAAGTCGAAGTTCGACTCGGCCTCGTGTTCGAGCTGCTCAGAGATCATCGGCTCGGCCTGACGCACGGCAGGCCGGAGCGTCGGCGCAGACTGCTGGGTCTGATGATCCGCCTGAGCTCGCGCAGGGGCTCCTCCCGTCTGCACGTACTCGCGCACAACCTCGGTCTGCCGGGTGAAGTCGACCTCCTGCTCCTGAGGATGGGCCGATTCCGGCACGCGCGAGTAGTCAACGCCTTCCAGGCGCGCGCGCTCGAGCTCGGTAAGTTCGCGTGCCGCGGTCACCGGCTCCTGCAACTGAGGCTGTGACTGCGACTGCGACTGCGACTGCGAATTCTTGCCGTAGAACTCGTTGAAGCGCTTCTGGTCCATCTCCAGCTGGAAGCCGAGGAAGTTCGCTTTGTTGAGCAGCTGGATCTCGTCGAGCACTGGCTCTTGGAACGGAACTCGACGGGATTCGCGCACAACGGCGAGCATCTCAGCGAAGATCACGCGGCGCTGATCAAACCGCTCCTGGATCTCTCTCTGTTTTTCTTGGGCCTTGCGAGCACTGCTCTCCAGGTGAGCACGACGCTCCTGGAGGTTGTAGCCGGTGCTGAGCTCATCCTCCATCTCGGTCATCTGCCGCTCGATGCTGAGCTCCCACGCCACCGCGTCCATCTCGGCCTCTTCGCGCACTCGGCGGGCCTCCTGGGCAACGGACACCAGAAGCCAGTTGACTTCCTTGGCGGCTTCAGGTCTCGACTTACGCAGGTTCGTGTACAGCTGCTCCATCAGCTCCTCACGGTCTGGTGCAGTCTGATCGGTCACCGGTATACCTCCATTATTACTTGATGTATAAGTTAAAAATAGAGTATCAGTCTCAGCCGGTGGAGCACAGAAAGGCGGTCGGATTCAGCCTGCGATTACTGCATTCGAATCCGGCCGCCTTCCCGCCTTTCCGTCGCTTAGAAGCCGTACTCGAAGCCGTCCGACTCCAGATCCGTTGGCTCCGCAACCTCCACCTTGAGCGGACGAGGTGCCCGCACCGTCGTTGCCAGCTGCGACCGGTGGGCTACATCCCGCTCGCGCGCAAGCGGATTGTCTGCAGCCAACACGTCGCGGGCCTGCAGAGAGATGAATTCCGGCTCGGGGACCGGGCGCGTCGGGTCGGCCGCACGCTCCTTGCGGATCTGGTAGCGTTCGACCTCCCGCTGGTTCTGCCGGATCTCATACGGAGCGAAGTGGCCGTTCTGCTCGCCGCCGAAGATGTTCTCCCGCGCCTGAGCAGCCGCGCAAAGATCCCCGTACGTCCCACCGTAGGCGAGCCGGTCCATCGTGGATCCGGTGACCAGTCCCGCAACTTCGACAAGTTGCCGATCCTCGCCCGCCCCGACCGCCTCAATATTACGCATCCTCCCGTCGAGGCCGGTGAGCGCCTTCGCGACGATGTCGACGTGCTCCGGGTTCACACTCGGGATGTTCAGGCCGTCTTTTGAGCGATACATTTCTAGAAACGCCTCACGCCACTGCTGTGGAGTCGCCTGAACTGGCGCACCCTTCTGGTTCGTGACCACTTTCCAGCTGGTGCCGGTACCGTCCTGGTCCGCTGTGCGCTCCATGAGCCGACCGCGCCAGAGCTCGCGCACCGTCGATAGCAGCAGCGTGTACTTGTGCATTGCCTCCTGCGGGTCGTGCTTAGACTGCAGGAGGCTCTGCGTCACCGGGTAGGTCAGCTCCAGCACCGACTTCTGCGTGGCGTTTCGAAGCGCCTTCACACCTCGCTGGCTGTAGGCACCAGCGATGCCCACCGCAGTCTTCACCGCTGTGGCGATCATGACGCCTTGGTCCTGCTCACGCGTGTGAAGGGGCTCGCCCTGGTCGACACCGTGTTCGTCGATGCCCAGATGCTTCGCATATGCTGCCAGTTTTGCCGGCGACCCCTTCGCGCCCGTGTCGATGCACACGCGCTTCACGCTTTCAAGATGCCTGACCGGATCCTCGAACGACAGCGCGGCGTCACCGTACTGGCCTTCCAGCACCTCCTTGTAGTAGACGCTAAGCTGGGCGACGACGTCTCGGTTTGCTTCAAGCATCTGCGACCAGGTTATGGTCCCTTCGTCGAAGTCGCTGCGGTTCTCATTGGCTCGCATCGTCAACTTGCCAAAGCGCTCGATGTACCTCGAGTCGATCGACTGCGTCACCTTGATGTCGAGCGAATTCTGCATCATCAGCGGATGGATCTCATCGACCCGGCCGTTTCCCATGTCAATGGGCTCGATGGCCCCCAGGTCGAGGAGATTCGCCTCGACGGTGAGCTTGCTCATCGCATCAGCGTGTGCCTTCTTGCTGCGCAGCTTCACAACGGCAACACTGTCGCCGTCAAAGTCACCGTCGAAACCCTTGTCCATGACCGGGTTGATCGCCACGCCCGTCAGACGGTTGTCGATCGCCACACGGAGGTAGCGGACGCCTGCATCACGGAGCACCGGGTCACGCCAGATGAGCACGTACTCGTTCTCGTTCACTCCGAGCGCCTGAGCCATCTCTTTGCTCATCGCGAGCTGATCAATCTCCAGACGCGGGTCAGCCGTCCACACAGCTGTCGCCGAGTTGGGTAGCCGAACGCTCATCAGGCTCTCCTTGAATACGTTGTTCGAGCTCGAAAACTGCCGTTCAATGAGACTAGAAGTGATCGTGGAGAACGCAACCTGGGCCATCTTGGGCGCACGCGCCATCCGATGCTCCAGATCCGCGCGTGTATTCGCGCTGATCTCGCCGTGCTTGCCAGCCAGTCGCTCCTGCGCGAAGCGGTACTCCCAGGAGGCCTCGAAGATCTTGAGATACTGCGTCGTGTACTCATGTGCCACGGTCGTGCCGTCGTCGAGAGTCTCTCCCGTGCGCAGATGCGAACTGAGCATCGGCAGTCGCCAGACGCCTTTGCCGCCGGAGGGGATCTCACGACCGGGCAGATCAGCTCCCTGCGACGGGAAGCGCAGCGGGAACGGCAGTTCGATGACACCACCGCGAGAGTCGATCCGATCCGCGTACTCATGCTCATCCGCGAGTTCCTCCAGCAGATATGCCTTGTTGAGACGGTTGTGCTCGGTCCTGCTTAGTTCGGGCATCTCGAAGACGTAGCGCCCCTCCTGAGTCTGCGCGTCGCCCTCCCGCAGAGTGCCGTCCGGCTCCATGTCCAGGCCGACGCTGATTAGCATCTCCCGGAAGTTGGAGATCGCCTTGCCGTTCAAGCTGTAGAACTCGTGCAGAACCTCAGTCGCACCCTGCGACTCCAGCGCCCAAGCCAACTGCGCCGACGCCTTGCGGCCCCGGCCTTGAGTGAGGGCCTGCCCGTCGTAGACCCGCGTGCCGGAGGTGACGTCCTTGTGCGTGACGATGAACCGCATCTGACCCATGAGCCCTGGCTGCATTCCTTTGAACGGCAGCCGCAGGTACGACGGATGTTCCATCAGCTCGCGCGCGGTACCGCCGTTGAAGCGGCCCACGGCGCTGAACGGACTCATCACGACATCAAGCTCGGGATTCCGGCGGAAGATATCGGTGGCGTATATCATGCTCTGGTTCTTCTCAGCCAGCACCTTGTTGTAGTCCCTCTCACGATCAACAATCAGCGAGATGACGCCCTTGTTGCCATGCAGGTCACTGAGCTTATCGCCGACCACAAGGTCACGGAGCTGGCCGTCCTTACCGAGTACTTTGTGCTCCTGCGCGAACTCTTTACTCACCACGATACCGTCATCCAGACCCCAGCCACCGAAGGTCATCAACGCTGTTCCGCGAGGCTGGGTAACGCCGGAGGCATGCAACAGGTTCATGCCCGTCATCTGACGACGGTCGTACGGGTTGAACTTGCTCGCCCAGACCTCGGGGTGCTTCATCACCGGTGTGCGGTCGTCTTTCTGGCCGGGGATGATCTTCCCTTCAGCATCAACCTGCGCGCCCTCCACCAGGAAGCGCACCACTCCGGGCTTGGATGCATTAGTCAGGTCCGGGTCGAAGAACCCGTCGCTGTGGTGATCCATGACCGCTACGGCACGGCCGCCTGTGAGCACCAGCGATGATCGGAACGAGTCGTTCGTCGGGTCGAACGACTCAGGAGTGCTGTTCTGCGCAGCCCACGCCTCGTAGAAAGTATCGGCCATCTCGTTCGGGTATCGCACACGACGCGCCTCGGTGGCCAGCACCGTCTCAGCCCACTTATGCTCCAGGCCCCGTTCGGCGGCACGCTCGAGGTAGTCCACCTCGTGACGCTCGTCGTACAGGCGGCGGTAGACGCCGTTGAGCACCGTCGGGCCTCCGATTTCTGTGCGGTTGCTCAAAGAGTCGCCCGCAAGCTGATAGCGAATCTGCTCGGCCATGATCTGCTCATAGCCGCGCAGACGCGTGCGCTGCTCCATCGTGAGGTTCTCTCCCGCCTTCTGCGGGAGGATCCGGGCCTGGTAACCGGGGACGAACAGGTAGTTCTCGCCCGAGCCGAACTTCGTCACGACCTCGCCGTGCTCGCCCTGCTCGAAAATTTGGCCGATCTGACCGTGCAGTTGTTCCGGCTGTTGGTAGAAACCGACCAGCTGACGGCCCTGCCGGTCGCGACGGATGCCGTGCCAGTCGAGGATACCGTTCTCATCGACGCTGAGCGAGGTGACCTCGACGCCGTTGCGTATCAGGGTCTGTTTCGCCACCTCTGCCATCTTGGTAATGAATCTGTCTGGTGCCTCCGCCTGAAGTTGTTCCAGCGAGCGAGCCGTGCTCGGATCAAAGTCGATCATCTCGTCGCGGATGCGACGGAGCACCGAGTTCTGCCCGTGCAGCTTGTCGAGATCGTCCTTCGTCCAGCCGGCGGCGCGCATCGCGGCCACCAAGTCGGCACTGTTGCGCCACGGACCGTAGGGGCTAATCATGTACTTGATCACCCAGACCGGATCGAACCAACGCACCTGGTTCGAATCAAAGGTGCCGCCGAACATGAATTCGACGACATCCTCCAGGTGTTCACGGACACGCTCTTCCGGGGTGCCGGTGTACGCGACGTTGCCGACCAGCATGTCGTGGACGTTCTCCATGCTCTGCCCACTCTGCCCGCTCTGCCCGTCGATTTGGACATTGGAGAGTACGCTCACCGCATCGTCGTAATCCTCCTTGCTGAAGCCGGGACGCAGCAGGGTCGTCTGCGCGCCGCGCAGCACGTCCCAGTAGCCGTGCTGGATCAGCGCGATCTGCTCGTCACCGCTGAACTCCGGATACCACTTGCCTGCGAGGGCATCATCGCGGTGCTCCCTGAACTGTGTGAGCAGATCACCCAACTCGTCCAGCGCGCGCTGACTCGCGGTGCTGACCGCCGATGCGATGAAATTCCTGCCCTCATTCGGTGAGCCGAACCAGGTCGAGGTCTCGGAGCGATCCGAGCGGCGATGGATGAAGACTTTGGCCTCAGAGCCGTCGCGCTGACGGAGAACACGATCGCCACGCACGTAGGAGCCGTACGCGAAGCGGGAGGTTTTTTTGCCGTTGTCTTCGCCGAAGTAAACCTCGCCAACCTGCTGGGCTTGGCCGACGAAGCCCTTGCCGTCCGAGCGTTCGACCGGCAAACCCTGTGCGGTGCGCAGCAGAGCCACGACATCGGCGGGCGACGGATCGTAGAGCTCGTACCCATTCTTGCCGTTGCGGTAGTTGGTCGAAAAGTAGGTCGCGATGCCGTCGTCATAGACGCGGCCGACGAAGCGCTCGTTGGCACGGGTGTCCGTGAGACGAACCGAGATTTTCGTGTCTTCGACGTGAACGGCAAGCTGGCCGCGATTGCGATCACGAACGATCTTGTAGCCCACGCCTTGCGACTGCAACTCGTCGAGCACAGCCTTGGCACGAGCAAGACCCTTCTCGCTCATATACTCGCGGGTATCTTGATCCACAACCCAGTCCCGAACGAGGCGATACTCGCGGCGAGTCATGTAGCCCATCAGCTCTGTCATACCCGACAGGTCGTCGCGCGAGTATGCCGGGCCTGCCAGAAACATCTTCTGGTCCTCGTTGATCGAGTACAGACGCAACTCAGGATCGCGAGCGATCAGGCTTGCGACAGAGTTGCCACCGGAGCGCTGCTCGATGTCGGCATCGGTGATAAACAACAGCGACGACCCCGCGTTCTTCACGGTGCTGCGCACCGCCCAGCGAGGGTCGTACGGGCTGATCGGCAGTAGCGGACCGTTCTTGCCTGCGCTACCGGGGGCAGCGAAGCCCGCGTACGCGAAAAACTCCTGGCGTGCCTCCGCATAGCCGGGGTTCTGGGCCCCGCGGGACTCAGGGTCGGCATACACGCCGTTGTGGCCGGGAACATCCTTCAGCACTTCGTGGAATGCTGCCTGAGCATCTGCGAGAGGCAGACGGGCGTCGTCCATCGAGAGTCCTTGGGCTCGAAGGATCTCTTCCACCTTGCTCCGCAGTTCACGAGCGGCCGACACGGTGATCGTGTTGCCAGTTTGGTGTCGAATCTGCGTGATATCGAGGTAGAACTGGAACTCATAAAGGTACCGGCGCAAGCCGGCGAGCGAATTCTTCACCAGGGCACTCCTTCGAGGTGGAGGGAGTCGGTAGTTTCCGACCCACGGGATTAGGACTCCTTACATTCTAACAACATTTCTCCTTGATATATCAAGGAGAAACTATTATCAATCACGCGTCGAGAGTCTCGGCCTCCTTCTGGCGCAGAAACCCGGCCATCAGCCGGTCGAACTCTCCACCGGCAATGTCCTGCCAACTCGCCAACGAGGCGAGGTAGTGGTAGAACTGGTCGCTGACCTCCCAGGAAGCCATCGGCGCGCCCGCTATCTGGCTCACCGCACCCTCTTCCGCGAAGACCCGACCTTCCGTGTGCTCAGCCTGCTGCTCCATCTGCCAATACATCTCCGACCCACTGACCTTGGAGATGTAGGTGAGCATTCCATTGGCCGAACGCAGCGACCCGTCTGCACCCGTGCTGAAGTTGTGCATTGACGCGTGCATATCGCTCGCGCACGCCACGTAGGTGTCGATAACGTAGCGATCCAGCGCCGGGCCGAGATCCTCGCGACTCAGCATGCCCTCGGCGTACCGCTTGAGCTGTTTCTCAGCCTGCTGCTGCTCGGCCGCCAGAATTGCCTGCTGCTGCTCCATATTTTCCTCGTACTCCATGAAGGACGGCATCTGCATCCAGCCGGTACCTTCGTCCATGTTGGGCAGTTCGGTGACATCAACCCAGCTGTTCGCGATCATCTCGTTAATCAGGTCCATCACCGAGTCTGAGTAGACATCCGGGTCGAGGCGCGCGATGTCGACCTCGGTGTACCCGAACGCCTTTCGGTACTGCTCTTTCGCCCTGCTCGCGTGGATCGCTTGCTCGATGCGATTTTCCAACATCCTGAAAAAATCCGGCTGATTGCGACGCACGTCGTAGTCGGCGACCGACGAGAGGGTCGGGATGGACTGCAGCGAGTACTCGTGACCGGGGTGCATGATGGTGTCTTTGAACAGCCGCCACGACATAGGCAAGATCGTCTCGTTCCTGTTCCATACGGGTGCGTCACCGGCTCGGAACAGAATGCTGTTGCGCTCCGAGATGAACGCCATGTCGTTGTACGAGATGACAGGCTCTTCTTTCGCGGTCATGGTGTAAGACACTTTGCCCTCAATGCTGCCGAGCTTGATGATTTTTTCGACGTCTTTGGTCACCGTCTTCGAGTCTCGGTAGACGACATGGCGCGTGCCGCTCATCTTCTGCAGCGTGTCGAGCATCGAGTCGTCAGTGCTTTTCAGAAACACAATGTTCGACGTGTTGTGCGTCGGAATGAAGTCGTCCGTGATGTACAAATGACGGTCATCCTCGACAGAGATGCACTGCACCTGGTCATCCCGCACGTACTCGACAGAGACCACGCGATTGAAGCTACGCGTGTGATCGCGCCAGTGCTGGGCCTTGCGAGGGAGCAAGAATGGGTTGATCTTCAGGAGACGGATCTCCTGCACCCGGTATGTGTCCCTCCCCCGCTTCGGCGTGGCCTGGTTCGGCGAGGTGTACGTGAGGTTCGTCTTCACGTTAATGCTCACCCGTCCGCCAAGCGAGCGTACGAGCTCCTGGACTCCCTCTGCGAGTTCACGGCTCGCCGAGGTGAACTCCATCTCGCCCTTCTTGCTGATCGTGCCGTCGGTGTCCATGAGACCACGGAGCAGGTCGATGCGCTGCTCAACCGAGCCGCGCAGGTACGCCTCGGGAATCGATTTCTCCCATGAGTGCTTGCCAGCAATGCCAAGCTCGCACATGATGCCGTGGACACCGTTGATTCTGTACCTGGGGCAACGACCCGAGAGAGCCTCGCGCAGCACCACGTCATAGCCACGGCGACGAATCTCTTCGATCACCTCAATATCGTCGCTGAACAAGCTCACCTCCCCCTTCGGCTCGATATGAGCATCCCCCAGAATCGCTCCGAGCACGTACGGGTCGATAAGGAGGTCAACCTCGAGGTAGGCCACCGGGTCAATCGAAATGAGCTCGACCTGACGCCCCTTCTCGACGCGTTCTTTCAGCTGCTTGGTGCTAATGATCTCGGTAACGCGCTCCATGGTGCGGCCACCTTTGTTGCCCCCGTACTGGATGCTCGACTTCCAGCGCTCGATAGGCCACAGGTGATCAGAGCACGCCTCGACCCTAGAACCGTCGCGCAGCGTGAGGCGGTAGACAGGTCGCACCTTCACCGGGTACTTGTCCGTTACTGATGTGACCGTGCCGAACGGAGTCATCAGCTGGTCGCCAGGCTCGATTTTGCCCATCGTCGTCCAGCCCGTCGGAGTGAGGATCTTCGCGTCGAGGGGAAGGCAATTGCCCTGCACGATCTTGTCGACGCTCTCGCCGTAGACATCACGCAGCTGCTGCAGAGTCTGCAGGATGATCGTGAACTGCTGCTCTTGGCCGAGGCCGATGGAGAGCATCGTCTCGAATCCCGCGATGCCATGCCCCTCGCTCTGGAGGTTTCCGAGCTCGTCGAGCATGAACCGAGTCTTGTACAGCGGCTTCTGGCTCGATTTGGTCATGTATGACTTGTCAAAGTTCAAGTCCACCAGTTGCTTGATCAAAATCAACAACAACTTCGCGTACTTCATGAGGTGAGGCGGCGTGACCAGGAACACGGCCTTCGGAGCTTCCGAGTAGCGCACCATCATCTGCGTGATCGCGCGCGAGGGTGCCGTGATCTTCACCGGCTCGCCGCTCGTGCCATCCTCCGGCTTCGTCGACAAACGCAGTTGCGGAAACGTGGTGTGGCCGGGCTCGTAGACACCAGTCTCAACGTTCTGCTTCAGTTCCACCAGCACGCCGTTTTTCACGAGCTTGTTCCCGGTCACCGGATCGGTAACGTAGTAACGGCCACTCAACGAGGTTTGGTGATCCTTCGTGAACTGGAAATAGAACGTCTTGATCAGCAGGCCCGTCTGCGCGTTGCACAGCTCGAGCTTCAGATACGCCGTCTGCGAGGCGAATTTGCCAACAAAGTAGTACCGCGCCCAACCCTCCGGCGACACCGTGTCCTCATGATAGAAGTCTTCGCCCAGCGACTGAGTGAACGAGCCACCGGCGAATGCCTCCCAGCGCGCCTGCGTCCCAATGATGTGCTCACGAGTGAGGTAGTCCGGTGAGAACCGCACACCGAAGCGCCGCGGGAACGACAGTCCACCCAGATCGGTGTTTTGACTCGGCGTGCCCGAAGTCAGGCGCATGATCGTCGGATCCGTGAAGAAGCTCATCTCGGTGATGGCGATGCCGTACACCGTCGCAATCGTCTTGTCGGCACCGCCCATTGACTTCAGCGAGTTGTTCGCGTTCATGATGAGCGTGCGGATCGAATTCGTCGGCAACTGCTCGGTCGCGCTGAAGTACAGCGAGAGCAAGTCCGTCTCCGGCGCACCATTCCAGAACGGCTCGCGCTCTAGTGCCGCCTCTCGATCAGTCGCGTAGCGCTCTTCCTCGAAGGTACCTTCTTCTTCGTCGCCATACTTGCCGGCCTTATAGTCGGCCTCCAGCTGCGTCATCGGGTTTTTCTGCTTTTTCGAGGTCAACTGCACAAACAGCTGGTAGCAGTTGTACAGTGTGACTTTGCCCCACATCTCGTCCAGACGCGTCTCCAGCACTTTTGGGTGCATATTCTCGCGCTCAGCCTCGGCGCGGAGCTTGCGCTCCTCCTCCATGTAGAAGTCGATGAGGCCGTACGCTACACGCTTAAAAGCGTTTTTTGCCGCGTTCGACCAGAACGGATCGTCACCGGAGTCGGTGGGGAAAAACACCTCGGCGATGTTTTCGACGTACTGGGCGCACTTGATGATGTCGCCCTCGCGCGCGGCCTCAGCGGCAAGGCCCAGAGGATTATAGATGTCGGTCTTCATCGCGTTGATGAGGTTGAACTGCACAACCTGGAAGCCGCGAAGCGTTGCGCGCACGTAGTGCTTGACAAGCAACTCTCCCTTGGGGTCATTGATTACCATGTTGTTGGGATGCTTCTCCCGCAGCCACATATCGATCATCGGTTCAATGTAGGTCTGACCTTTTCCCGCACGGGTGATGGCGAGCACCATTGTGTTCACCGGGGCAGTGTCCACAAGGTATGCGCCGGCCGGCCGCTGTACCTCGTACTCGGGGAAGTCCCAGTCGGTGTTGATCAGATCCGCGACGCTCTTGTGAGTGCCCCACTTGTTGCGATCCGTGCCGTCGGGGTTGTACTTGATCGAGGTCGTGTCGAAGCGGCGGCGCAGCTTCTTGTCCTGCGGCATCCCGGAAGTGTCGAAGAGCGCCTCGCCGAACTTTTCGTCGATCATTGGCAACTCGTCGAAAATCGGCTCATCGTTCTTGTCCAGCAGGACTTCGCCTTTGATGTACTCGATCTCGCCGTCTGCGTCGAGGATGTCACTGTCGGCACGACGAGCGACCCGGATCTTCTTCAGTCCCTTGTTGAGGAGCATGACGTGGCTGATCATCGAGCTCACCTGCACGCTCGAATGCGCACCAACATCCGGGAACCAATCAAACTTCCGAACGATCTCATCTGGCAGTGCGATGTGCTGATCGCCCTGATACTGGTTGATATCCATGGTGTCGTTCATCAGGTTCTGTGCGTCGAGGTTGCGCATCAGCATCACGTAGGCGACGCCGAACGCGATCAACGCCGAAAAGAGCGACAGCCCGATCTTCCACAGATCCGGCCAGATGAGCGCTGCGACCACGCCGGGTTCCTCCGTCGGCACCGCGTCGGGGTTCACTATGCCGCCGAGAAAGTGTACAGCGTAGCCGATCAACGAGAGAGCCACCCAGGTGATCAGGAAGATGACCACGCTCAGGATGATCGTCGCGATCATGCGACCTTTTCGACCTTCGCGCGCCTGGATCTTCGAACGATCCAGCTGCTGACTCATAAAGACGTCTCGGTTGGCGAGGGTCTGATCTGGGCTCTGGCTGGCGATCTTGTCCCAGGCATCTGCCTTCGGACTCTTAGCCACCCGTGTCTTCTCGCCCTTGATTTGGGCCATGCTCACACCTCCGGGGAAATCTCGACGGAGAACAGACATCCTCCCACTCAAGACTAATGCTTTCCACTGATTTATCAGTTCAAAATTTGCTATTAATAGCACGAAGTCCCGAGATCGATGCCCCGGAGCTTGGTTCGGTCCCCCTGACAAACAGCAGCGAGCTGCCCACCCGCGGTCAGGGACGAATCGGAAGCCGCGGATCATTCCGCCGAACGGATACATCTTGCTGCCCTCAGCCATGGCCACTCCGGTGCCGGTGAACGCATGGATCGAGCACCAGTCATTACCCTGGGCATACCTTCGTTGATCCAGCCGAGGCTGAGTCCCACCATCTTGTTGCTCTAGTGCGGCTCGCCGTCGACAAGTGCCGGAGCGCATTCGCTGGATCGATCCGAGGTATGACCTCGGGACCGCGATGGTTTCCCGTCATCACAGCCCCGAGGAATCTGTGTCAGCCGATGCTCACATTACGATCCGAGTGCAAGAACGACTGCCGTTGTGAAGCCCTGGGTGGCGCCCAGAGACTGAGTGGACAGCTCGCCACTGAATTTCAACGCAATGACCCAGCCCGCAATACCGCCGACGGTAAGCGCCGCGACCACCAGCACGACCATCACCAGGATCAGCACCTTGTGCAGCCGTCCGGTGGCTTTGTTGTTCATTTCCAGCTCTTCGGCCGCGCTGTTGCGCGACTCGCGAAGTACTTCCATGCGCTCCTCGTACTGCTCGCGGATCGAATCCGACAGGTTCTTCATCTGCTCCTGTAACTCCTGGATCACCCTGTTCGACTCACCCAGCTGGTGCTGCCAGTCGGCCTCAGCGCGGCGGAGTTTGACCAGGGCCTCCTGCTGGATCTGTTGAACGCGAGACTCGAGATGCGCGACGCGCTCGGCGTGATCGACTCGCATCGCTTCGATCCGCTCGGCGGACAGGCGATGCTCCTGTTCGATGGCGTTGGTGCGCGAGAGGTTCTCGGCGAGAGCCTCGGCGCGCACGATATCGGCCTTGCGGTTCTGGTCAACAACCAGGAGCAGACGCGCGTTCCACTCGGTCAACAGCCGAGCCTCGGCCTCGGACTGTTCTTGGCGGATGCTTGCCAGCGCCTCATGGATCAGGGTCTTGCCCTGCTGCAGCCCCAGTTCTGCGTCAGCACGACGCATCCGCAGGATCTGCTGGCGTTCGTTCTCGTACTTGGTCTCGATATCCTGCGCGACATCGCGGTCCACCTGCGCGAGCGCGGTGTCGCGGCGACCGCGGTTCATCTGGATGTGCGCCGCGCGCACCTGCGCCGCAGCCGCCGCAGCCGCCGCCTCGGCCTCCTCGTTGAACCGCTGGTCAATCTCCTGACGACGACGCACGACGGTCGAGTGCGACTCCTTGACAGCCTTCTCGCGATCTTTGGTCGCCAGACCCATCATCTTGCCGAACTTCGCGGTGGTGTCGTTGAGCGAAACCTGGCGGATAACCTCCTGGATGTGACGCGAAGTCAGGTCGATGAAGCTCTGGCGCAACTCCTGGTCGTGGCGGTGATGTAGCGCTTCCAGCTCGGAGTTGGCGGCACCGGCCATCTGCGCGACCTGGCTGCCCAGCCAGTCGGTGTTATCTACCGGGATGAGTTCGGACACGTTCACCTTCGGCGCATCGGCGCGGCCGAACGCCTTGTCAAATTCGGACAGCTCGACCTCGAGGTCGAGCTCTTCGGCGAGGAAGCGGCGCGCAACCGACTCGCGCATCTGCTGTTCACTGAACTGGCGAGCCTTGTTGTGCTCCAGGTACTGGGTGTGAGGTGTCTTCTCCTCGGTCTCCTCGTACACCGGCTCCGGGGCTTCGTCCCCGAAATCGTTAGGAACATCCCCGTCAAGCAGATCGTCGTCGACGCCCTCGGGCAGTTCGGCCAACTCGTCGAATCCAGCATCTCCGCCGTTGCCCGCCTCTAGGGAGGTGTAGAAATCATCCGCGTCGTCGATGTCAGGGTCGAAAGCGGGAATCTCGTCGACGACAAGGGCAGACTCGTCGAGCACATGCTCCGCAACCTGAGCAACCGCGCCGTCTCTGAAGATCTCGTCGTCGGTGCCGGTTCTGGCGGCCACATCAAGTGCTCCGACTGCCGCAGGAGCGGATTGAGCCGCAGCAGCGGCATCGGCAGTAGTGTCAGCCGCAGCGGCCGCAGCGCCAATCTCGATGCGCGCCCAGGTGTCGGCCCCGCCCTCAGCGTTTTCGATTTCCTCCTGTATCGAAGTGCCGTTCTGGATCGCAAGAGCCTGCCGATACGTTGCCGGCCCGATATTCTGGTCGAACCTCAGCTCGCCGTCGACGGAGCTAAACACGATCCAGTAGTACGTTGCGTTCGCCAGCAGGCTGTACTCACCCATGCGCTCCAGTGTCAGTTTGCTGGGGACGATGGCGAAGAATTCTCGAGCAAGCATCTGCTCCGTGGTGATCGCCTCGATCTGGTCGGAGATGATCTGCTGGACGAGTGAGCCCTTGGCCTCGTCTCGTTTAGTCTTCTCGCTGAGTCCGCCGATGGACTCCGCATGGAGTAGGAGTGCCAGCCAGCGCGGGTTGCCCGAAGCATCCGGCACCAGCCGGAAGCGGATATTCCGCTCGAGCGTCTCGATCGCTGCGCCGAAAGTGCTCTCTTTCAGGACGCTCCGCAGGCGCTCATTCTCGCGCAGCTTGCGCTTGGGCGCCTTACTACCTGCCGCAGTGGTGCTCTGCGAAGGAGTATCTTCCTTCGCCCCTTTCTTCCGAGTCAACAGTGCCATGATCCAGTCCTTCCGTTTAGGGACCCTCGCGCGTGAATACAAACACATATTCGACTGATAAAACAGCGTAATACAACGTGCGTGTTACGTCTTGATGGATTCCAGTTTCCTCGTGATCTAGCCCAGCGGAACGACCTCGACGACCGCATCCGACTCGAGCAGGTTCTTGTTCTCGCTGCGCAGCGTGCCCGCCACCTGCACACGGATCCGCAGGCACTCCGGATGCTCGTTCACGTACGCGGCGATGGCCGCAGTCACCTCGTCGGCCATGAGCGACAGCGCCGCGCGCGCGCCGCCGGCATCAGAGTCGGAGTCCGCCTTGTCTTCGACCAGGTAGTCGAGGACGCGCCTGTCGAATACGACCTGCACGCGATGCTTGCGATGTACCTCGTCCATTAGCTCACGCAGCTTGTTCTTCGTGATCTTGCGCCGGGTCTCCAACGACAGAGGCTGGAACGGCACGATCGCATCGATGCGCCCGAGCAACTCGGGCGGGAAGCGATTGTCACCTTGTGTGGTTGAGATTGCGCGGCGAATCTCGCGCATGCGCTTGAGCATCTGCGTACCGGAGCCGTCATCGTCTGGTGAGTACTGCTGGATGGTCTTGTAGATCTCAGCGCCCGCGTTTGTGGTGAGCACGATGTAGCAGTTTAGGAAGCTCACCTGACGACCGTTCTCGTCCGAGAGTCTGCCATCATCTAACACCTGCAGCAGCACGCGCGTGACGGTGCTCGCGGCCTTCTCGATCTCGTCGAATAGCAGCACACTGTGCCCCATGCTCCACACGCGCTGGGTCAACTCGGAACGCAGCAGCGTCACCGACTCATCGAGTGCGTACTCGCTCATATCGAAGCGGATCAGATGCCGCTGATCATCACCGAACAGCAAACGTGCCAGTTGCTTGACCAGCTCGGTCTTGCCAACGCCGGTGGAGCCGGTGAACAGGAACGACGAGGCCGGCTTGCTCTTGTCGTGCAGGTCGGCCACGCACAACTGCAGCCGCTTGGCAACCACCCGTGTGGCGAAGTCCTGTGAGAGCACCTTCTGATCCAGCTGGGCCTTGATGCTCTTCGCGTCGACACTGAACGCCACGTTTACCCCGGCCGACTCCTGCAACACCTCGGCCAGGAGTTTCATGTCTATGGACCGCTTGGTGAACCGGTGCCAACCGACCATCGAGTCGAATACGAGGATCGACTTTCGGGGCTGGACCGACGCGGGCATGTACCGTTCGGTCAGCTCGTAGATGGTCTCAAACATCGAATCGTCGTAGAACTCGTGCTCGACCTCGTACGTGCGCGCCATGCCCCGCAGGATCTGCACCGTGGTCTCGCGGTTCGGCGGCGTCAGATTGATCCGCTGCAGACGCTCCACGAGAGGCTGGTTCGGACGCACATGCTGATGAAACTCGTCAAAAGTTGTTGCTGCAATCACCCGTAGACCGCGTGCACCGGAGGCGGCCAGCACAGGTTTGAGCGCCTCGACGGCCGCGGCGCTCAACTGCACGATTTGGTGGAACTCATCAATGAGCAGCACAAGTTCGTGCCGCTGCTCGGTGGCGTACTGCTCTGCCTCGTCGAAGAGCGCCTTGATCAGCGCCGCCATCTGGTCCGGGCTTGCAAGTCCCGAGATCATTCGCGCCAGGTCGAGCTCGTAGTAGTCCCGATTGCTGTCCACCTGCGCGAGGGCCTGCACGAGCGCGGTGTTGTGCGTTGGAATGAGGCCGGGGCCGGCGAGGTACATGTGCTCGTCGTTGTCGATCTGAATACACTTACCCGGCCGCGATTGAGCTGGTGTGATATCTGTGATGTACAGCCACTGCTGGGTCGCACGAATTTCTTTCGGGAGCCGAGAAACCTTGCGAGGAAGACGGAAGACCTCGCGGGTGGTCGTGAACGCCATATGATGTCGAGGCTCGCACTCGCGCACGGCCCCCTCTGCGTCGCGGTACGCGGCATCGCGTACACGCATCGACACCTTGATTCCCAGCGAACGAATCAGCTCGAGCACGTCCCTTGCGAGAGTCTCATCAAAGAGCGTGAGCTCGCACGTCGGCTGCCCGACATCGATCATCCCGTCCGTGTCCATGATCCCCTGCAATAGTGCGAGGCGCTGCTCTTCGGAGGCGCGCAGGTACTCGATCGGGATGCGCTTGTTCTCCAGCACTCCGAGAGCGCGCAACTGCGCTTTAAGTCTTTTCACCTTGATCGTGACTGCGTCAGCTTCCGACGCGACTGCCTCGTATCCCGCATCGCAAAGATGCGCAATTAGGTGGTCCATGTCAGAGATGCCATTGTCATCGACTGTCTCCTCAGACTGAAAGAACCGCCCATCACTTGTTTTGCCATCACCCAGCCAGGCACCAAGCACATACGGTTCGATGAGTAGGTCGGCTTCAGGAAGCTGAAGCGCCCCCGTCATGCGAATCGCGAAGCGGCTGCGACCATCGGCGGTCTTCACGCCGAGATACACCATCTCCTGGGTGGTAAGGACGATCTCGTCGATGTGTCCGGAGCTAGTGCATGCCGTGTGGCGATACGTCTGCCCTGAGAGAGTTTCGAGAGCGAGTCGAGTATCAAACTCATCGACGTGCAGCGTCACCGTGCGAACACGATCCTGAATCGCACTAACGAGCCACTGGTGATCAGAACACCCTGTGATGACCTGACCATCGCTCAACGTGATGTCGTATAGAGCAGGCCTCTGGTCAACCTCCGACACGAAGCTCACGCGTGCGGGCTTGCCATCACGCCCGAGCACGTAGTCACCCGCCCGCACATCGCCCATCGTGGTCCAACCGGTCGGTGTCGGAATGGGAGTCTCAAGCGGAAGCAGTTTACCCATACCCGCCTGCCCGAGCAGGATGACGTTGCTGAGCACGGGACGACTGAGCGCCGCCATGACCTGCATGATCTCTCGGTCACGTCCGACGATCTCGCGGTCCGGCTCCTTGACCGGGTCACTGAACTTCGACAGAGTCGAGTATCGCGCATTCAGCGCGGCATCATTGAACATGGTGGGGAAACTCCTGACTTCGGTGAAGCTGCGAAAACGGGAAAACCGGCGACAGCCCCGCACACTGAGAAATGTGCGGGGCTGTCTGCTTCTCCGGGCTGGGGGCGAGAAAAGATGCGCCCGGTCCGATCAGACCAGTTCACACTCGACTTCAACCTCGACCTCGGGGGTCTCAGCCTGCGGCACCTCGGGCACCTCGGGCACCTCGGGCACCTCGGGCACCTCGGGCACCTCGAGGACGGCCTTTTCGGCTGCCTTCTCGGCTTCGCGGGCCTCCTTGGCTACGGCCATCGACTCGAAGATCCGCGAACGGATCGATTTGCCGTCCACCTCGGCGACCGAGAGTTGGGAGGGTTGCAGGGTCTTGGTGTTGGGCATGAAGCCGATGGTCTTGTGGTTGCGTTGCACCTGCATCAGGTCGCTGCGGAAACCGTAGATGGTGCCGTGACGGACACCGTCCTTGTCCAGCAGCGCAGCGATGTTGTCGCCGGCTGCCTTTTTGATCTCTTCGACCTGCTTCGGGTACAGCGAGATGCTGTGGTTGAAGCTCGTCTTGCCGTCGCGCTCGGTGCGCTGAGTGACCAGGGCGAGGTTGGTCTGGCCCTGCGCCAGCTCCGCATCCGGGTGGCCCCAGATCTCGGCGTACTGCGCGACGACCCTGCCGTCTTTCTGAGCGACCGCGTTGTCGTAGCAGCAGGCCACCTGCTCCACAGCTTTGATCGCGTTCTCACCGCGGGTCTCCTTACGGAAGTCCATTTGTTCATCTCCTCGTTCGGTGGACGGACCAAGCCCGCCCAAGTTGATATATTCATAATCTGCTGATTTATCAACTGATTACATAGATCAATATAGGAGAGAAAGGCAAGGCTTGTCAAGCTCCCAAGGCAACATTTTTGCCTGGCATATCAATTAATAATGCCATTCGTATCCTGAGGATCGCGCTCGGCGGGTTCAAGCGCCTGTTCCAACTCGACAGCCGCAGCCTTTGCCTCCTCGGCGATACGTTCTCGCAGCTCTTGCTGCAACTTCACGCCGAGTTGCACGGTCTTGCTGCGCCGAACCACCTCACGTCGGCGAACCAGCGCCTTCACCTCACTGGGCAGCGTCACCGCACCCTGCTCGTAGGTGTTGGCGAGCTTGCCCATCTGCTCAATGTCGCTCACCGGCAGCGTCGTGATCGCGCCGGTCTGCCCAGTGCTCTCCAGATACTTAAGTGCCTCGTGCAGAGCCTGGGCTCGGTTCCGGGACCACTCGACAAACGCCGTCCGTCCGCGCTGGCCGACCTCGACATCCTGCGCGAAGTCGAATCGCATGTGATGCAGATCCAGAGCTTTCACCTGCTCGAACGAGAATTCCGCACCCGGTACGACCTTCAGTTGCTCACCGGGTTTCTCTTCAGCCTCGGCAGCGATGAGTTTCAGTCCCGCAGAGGCCAGCTTCATCCCCAACTCGTCCACCCTCCGCGCATGCCTCTGGCGCATGGCTGCAATCCGGCGATCCAACTCGGTCAAAGACTCCTTATCACCGACGGCCATGAGCGCACCGCCGTTCTGTCCGTAGATCTCCAGGCCGCGCCTCTCAGCCTCCCGCGGATCCTTCATCTTCCGTAGAGACTGGTCCTTGCGTAGCGACGCCATCGACAGTAGCTTCTCGCCGTATTCGGTCACCTCCTCCACCCACGGACGCCACTGGGCGCTGGCGGGCAGGAAGTTCAGCAGCTCGCGGTACTTGGCGGCCACGCGCGCATGGTACTGCTCCTCCCCAAGGTACAGCCGGTACATCGCTTTGGAGCCGACACTCGCTGCGCCGGCGGCATTGGCGGCCTCCCAGGTCTTGGCCTGAGCGTGAAAATGCTGGCGACGTTCGGTGTGATGCTCCAGCCGGGACGAGTAGCTACGCAGCCGGAAGCCGAAACCGACAAGATCGTCGTCGGACTTCGTCTTCGTTCCCGGTGACTGCACTGTCAGCGCCGAGTGGCCAGCCGCGACCTTGGCCGCCATGTCCTCGTAGTCGAGGCTCATGACCTCAAGCATAGGCGTCTTGATCTGCAGCGCGTCTGCCGGCAGCGCGCGCAGCAGCGCGTACACGCCGTTGACGCCACGCTCGATAATGCGCTCCCGGCCCTGCTCAACCAGTCGCTCCCAGTCTTTCTTCGACAGACCCTCGTTCTTGCGCCGGTGATTGGCGTACTTCTGCACGCGAGCCATCGCCTCGGGATACGGAGAACCCGGCATGGCCAGCACCTCTTTGACGATCTCGCGCACAATCCGGTTCGGCTTGCGCATCGCCTTGGCGTTGCCGGAATACCGCCACATGCGGCGGTCGGCCGGCAGGCATGCCAACAGGAACTGGGGCAGCGCCTCGCGAAGCATCTGCTGATGCGCCCAGCGCTTCACAAACGTCGTGACGTTCCGGCGCTCGTAGCCGACGGCACTGGAGAGGTGCTTGAGGTGTTTCTTCTCGTCGAGCCAGCTGTCGATGCCCCGGCGCAGCACCGTCTTGGCGCGATCGTGGATCTTGCCACGCTGCGAGCCATCTTTGGCTCGTGCGCTGCGCTGACCGAGTCCCGCGTCGACCATTGCGAGATGACAGTGCACGTGCATCGTGTCCACCTGGATCACGGCGACGTAACGCAACTTGTCGTAATACATCTGACCCATGCGGTCCAGGCCGTTCATGATCGCCAGGCGCAGCTTCATCTGGTCGAGCTTGCTGCGGTAGTCGCCCTTGCGTTTGGCAACAAAAGCGTCCGGGATCAGCTTGTGCTTGCGCAGGTACTCCTCGTCGAAGCTCAGCACCGTTTTCATGACGGTGTGCCCTGCCTCAAACAGCGCCTGCACATCGGATGACGCAGCCTTCAGTGCCTCGTCGGAGAGGGAAACCTGACCGTAGCCGAATGCCACGCCGCCTCGTCCCTGCGCTTTGCGCATCGTGTGCTTCAGTTGCGGGATAGACCCGATGTCAAGAGACTCAGTCGCCTGCTCACGCGCCATGTAGCGCTCAATAAACGCGTCCTGCCGCTGCTTCCGAATCGGGGCCAGCGACTCAGTCGCGCCCTGGCGAGCCATGTACCGGAGCACGTAGGAGCCGGGCGTCCCGCCTCGAGAACCTTTCTGCTGACCGTTCTGCTTGTACGGCGTCGAAAACTCGTTGACCAGCACGATGTCCTGCTTCAGTCCCATCGCCTCTCCCCTTCCCTGCGCGCTGTCGATTGCTCAGACAAGCCAAGAGGCCGGATGCTGAGCATCCGGCCTCTTCATCGTGCTCAGCTGAGCTCCAGATCATCGGCGCGCTCATGCACGATGGCACCGTCGTTTTCGACCCCTGCCTCCGAGTCCGCGTGCGCTGCGCGACGCGCAGCTTGGTGCGACAGGGTGTCACGCTCGGCCTGCAGCCTCTCAACGCGGTCCTTCAACGTGTCGCCGCCGTCAGAACGCGTGTCCGACTCGTTGAGACCGTCCAGAAGCATCGGCTCGCGCTCGGTGTCTTGAGCCAACCCCGTCCGAGCGTTCTCCCGCTCGCGCTGCGCGAAGTACTCGCGCTGCGCCAGGTATTCGATCCGACTGCGTTCCAGATCCTCTTCGAAGGTCGGGTCGTCGTCGAAGTCGTCGTCGTCGTCGTCGAAGTCCAGATCACCGTCAAACCCGTCCTCCATCTCGAAAGCCAGCAGGCCGTCATCGAAAAGGGAGATCCCTGCACTCTCGTGGGATTCGACGGGTCGCTCAGGTGCTGCCGTGAGTAGAGTCTCCTCGATCATGCGAGCTGCGACCTGATCACGGTACAGGTGTTCGAGACGCTCCTCAGAAGTCTGTCTGTGGGCAGCCTCGGCTTCCGAGCTGACCTGGTGTTCGACCGTCTGCTCGGCTTCATGACTGAGGTGACCGGCTTCTCCGGCAAACAGATCCAACTCGGGAGCGGTACGAGCGAACATCGTGCTGAAGTCCATGTCGTGCTCGCCGATCGGCTTCTCGAGGTCGGTTTCGCGCTCCGCCTCACGCTGTGCGATCAGGTTGGGGAAGTACCCCGCCAGCTCGTAGCCGCTGATCTTTTCGTTGACCCGCATGCTGTTGAGGTCTTCGACTTCCAGAAACACAACCGGCGGCTCGTCCAGCGTCTCGGGCGAGACGAAGACGATCTTGGCCTGTGCCGGCAGCACGTACATCAGACCCTTCATCGCATCGGGAACCTCGAAGCCTTTCTCGAAGTATCCCTTGGCCACCAGATGGGCCAACTGCTGAGAGCTGAAGTCGTAGAACGCGTCCGCCAGCGGACCGAAGTCGGCCCGATATTCGATCTCGGTGACGGCGTAGGGCAGTTCAACTGTTGGGGCCTCGACCTTTACCAGGCGACCCTGCAGGTGCAGTCGGGGACGATAGTTCTCGTCCGCACCGGTGTGAACGAAGTTCACCTGCTCTACCAAGATAGTTGCCTCCACCGGCACGCCGGTCAGCACCTCGACGTACGCCTTCCCGTGCGTGAGAACATGGCTGAACCAGGGATCGTTCGTCGAAAGAGGGGCTATTTTCATGCTCGTAACTCCTTGTCTCGGGTGTGCATCCTCATGAGATGCCGCGGTAATTGATGGATTGTGCGTGATCGGCCATGTCTCAACGATTTCCTCGCTGACCCCTCGCCCAGACGATGCCTCGAGTGCGCAGGTGCCACAGCGCTCGCATCACGATCAGGGTCAACACAACGAGGAACAGCATCAGCGCCAGCGAGCAGACCAACCAGACAGTGAAGCCAGACAGCGGTGCGTTTACCGGATCCAGGCCAAGGCCGTCGGCCATGCTCGCCATCGCCACCGGAACCAGCGACGTGGCGACCAAAAACACGATCAGGTAGTCTGCAAGCGCGACCGCTGCGAATGACACCGTCTGAACAAGAACCACCAGCAAGGTAAAGCGCCCTGGTGTCTCTTTCACAGTGTCGTTTGAGCGAGTCTTCAGATTGGAGCGGCGGACACCGGCCTTCACGGTAGCAGTCATGGGGGAAACCTCGTTCTTTTTTTGGTATTTCAAGCAAAGTAGCATCTTGTTCTCACACTCCAAAGCACCACAAAACATCACTTCGTCACTCCATAGAAGAAATCCCGACTGTTACATCACGCGATTGGTGAGATTTTTCTAACGAGCGGGGCTTGATGCGCTTAGCACCGGGTCAGTCAGACAGATCCGGCTACCCTGTGGCCGACGAGCGAGCCTTCGTCGGTGATGACCATCCGTTCAGACTGGTCACTTTGCCGTCGATGTCAGTTGTGATCTGCAGGATCACAACTCGTGAAGCCATGCTCGTCCCATCCGTCGAGTTGGAATGCACCTTTGCGGTGACGAGGTAGTTGTACGTGGTGCCGTGCACCAGCGTCAGCTCCACCGTGACTGCTCCGAGAGAGCTGTTCAGGCCGGCGGCCTCAATATACGGGTATTTGTTGCCCTCAGCGTCGACCGAGACCGGGGCCTTGGGCAGGAACGTTGTGAGGAACGCGTCGTCCTTGGACAGGTCGTACACACGAGCGATCTGCTCACGAGCCTGCTCGTAGGTGTCGGTGCTGTTCCAGGTGAACACCACCTTCAGTAGCTTTTTGATCATCTGCTCGTCGTGCGCGATCCGCTCCAACGCCGCGTCCAGTTCTGCGTTGGGTGCCCCGGCTGCCAGGGCGAGCGCCGAGTCGGCTGCGTTCACTCGCAGCTGTGACAGTTCGGTGATGCGATCTTTCAGCTCGAGGATTGTCGCGTCCTGGGCCGCCCGTTGCTCGGTGATCTGGTCGCTCTGTACGGCCAGAGCGACCAGGCTCGATGCGAGTGCGCCCGCGGCGACCGTCGGGAACAGCCAGTCTTTCAGACGGCTCTTCTTGGCCGCATGTACTGTCGTGGTGTCCATGATCACTGCCCTGTCTCAGTCGTCGGTGCCGAAGATGGCGTCGGTGACTTTGTGGCGTTCTGCTGGTCGCCGTAGGCAGTGGTTCCCACCGTGAGCGAGACAAACGCCTCAACATCGCGAGACCACAAGGCCCGTGCCCAGGCGAGCAGGCCAGCGGACTTGTCATCTTGTGCCAGCCAGGTCACGTCGAGCTTTGAGGTGTCGTTCGCTTTGCTGCCGACCACGGAGACAACGCTCCAGGTGTAGCCGCCGTTGCCCAGTGCCCGGTCGTACCACTGCAGCCGCGGGTCGATCTGGTCGGTTGTCAGAGCGAAGATCGATGTCGGTGAGTAGGCAACCTGGTCGCTGAGCAGATACGTGCCTGTGGAGAAGAACGGTGCCAGTGTCTTGCGATGTTCGAGGGTGTCCAGGAATCCTTTGCTCACAGCACCGTTACCGGGCTCCTCTGGGTTCGCCGCGATCAGCTTCGGGAACTTGTTCTGCAAACCCGCCACCTTGGTAGCCAGGTCGTGGACCTTCTCCAGCATCGTCCGCATGTTCTCGACCTGAGTCTCGGCATGCCGCGGTTGGTTGCTCTTCGTGCCCGTGAGCTCTTCGAGGTGGGTCAGGCCGTCGCGCAGCTTCTGGATGTGGGCCTCACCTGCGACGCGCTCCTGCGCGGCCTGTGCGGTGATCCTGCTGGTAACCAACACCGTCACGCCGGCTACCAGTAGCACCGCGATGGCGGTGCCGGTCCGAAACCGCCTCGACCGCTTGCCACGATGCTCCTGGGCGGTTGCGGTGCGCTGTGCTGCTTTCTGCGCGCGACGATTGAGCACGTCCTGTGCGGTGACCTTCTGCCGCGCCCGTGCGCGCGCCTTTTCGGCGCGCTCTTTCACCGGCTCAGCAAGCTCAACGGCGTTGCGCTTGCTGAGCTTCTTCGACTCCGGCTGGCTCGTGAGATCCTGCTGACTCATCTGATTTGTTTCTTCCTGGTATTCGATCTTGCGTTCCTGTGCTGGTTTGTCCGGTCAGCTCTGCTTCACCTGTTCTGTCGCGAGCATCATGTCGTTGAGATCCACGAAAACCCACCCCGCGGCCTTCATGCCAGCCGCGCTGTCAACGCGGATCCGGCCTGCGAAGGAGCAGTAACCGGCTTCGCCGATGATCACCTGGTCACCCTGGACACCCAGAACGATCAACGTGTGCCCCGCCGAGCTCGAACCCGAACCGGAGGCCACCGAGTAGGCAACCGGCGTGTTCTGCAGCTGCTTACCTGTGTCTTTACTCACGGTGCGCGCCGTGTCGATGCCGTCGCCCCACGGGTACTGCTGATAGGTCGTGTACTTGTTCAGAAAGTAGGTACTAAACGACACGCAGTTCATCGCGTGGTTATCACCACACGAGGCCGGTCCGCCGTACTGGCCGTAGCGTCCGTCGAGGAACGTGTCGGCTTCCTGGTTGTAGAGATCGACCAATTTCTGAGCCTCCTGTTTTGTCATGCCGCCGTCTTTCAGCATCACGTTCTGGGTGTCCAACCTGCGGCACGAAGACTTCGCCTTCTCGACCTGGTTGCGGTTCGCGTCGCCGAGCGTGGTACCGGCCTGAGCCAACACCGAATCAGCGAGGGATTTATTTGCACGCCAGCCGCTCATCATGGCGAACCACGTCGCGGCGTAGTTCGCACGACGCTGCGCCATCTGCGTGGTGTCCGCCGAGCGCTCCCATTCGTCATGGAAAAAGATCGCGGCCTTTGCCGGGGTGCCCTGGTCGGTGCTGACCATGCCTTTCACGATCTGGGCATTTCCGCCCTCGGTGCTGGAGATCGTGAATGCCAGCTGCGTTGTCAGGCTCCACCAGTTCTTGCCGCTGGCGGAGGCAAAGTCGCGCAGATTGCTGTTGCGTCCGAAGCTCCACTGCCCGAGGCCGATGCCGTTGTCAGTGTTCTGCGCCCCGCTCTTTTTCGCATCGGTCATCTGATACGCCGACTCGTAGATGCCCTGCACGCTGGTCGGGTCGATACCCGACTCTGCCTGCCAGTTGCCGAGGATACCCGCGATATTCGCATCGGACATACCCCAGGCGGAGAAAACCGAGTAGACCATCTTGGCGTTCTCCAACTGCACCGACTTGACACCGTTCGGATCGGCGTTGTCCATCGCTGCGGTCTGCACACTGCCGACACGACAGTCAACCACCGCACCTTCATGCTGCGCGGCACCGCTACTGCCAAGACCCAACAGCAGACCCGAGATGAGAAACGCACCGACAACAATCGCGCTGATACCGCTGCTGAGAGCTCCTGCCATCGTGGAGATACCAAGCGCGTTACCGATGAAAGCTCCCACGGAAGTGAAAAACCCGGTGATCTGGCTAACGCCGTTCATCACCCACGCACCAACCATTGCCAAGAAGTTCTGCACGACGGCCACCAAGGTGGCCCACATCATTTTCAACCAGTTCAGGATGAGCATGAAGGTGAACACCTGCTGTGCACCTCCTACAAAGGCTGCCGCACCGCCAACCTTGGCAACCTCCTTCCCCAATCCGCGGCCCTCTACGCCTGCGACACCTTCCGCACCGCCAGACTCAACCGTCTTAGACAGCGTGGAGGTACCGCCCTGCCCGAGAATCTCGGCACCACCTGCAGACACGGCCTTCGCGCTGTTTCCTGAAGTTCCCGCAACAGATGCGCCCGCACCGCTTGCAGCGACTTTGGTGAATCCGGCAATGTTCTCATCCCCCATCGGGATCCTCTCCGTTCTCAGATCTGAGTCAGTACGTCAGCAAGGCGTTGCCGCCGCTGTTGACGGTGGACGAGCTGTCAACGTTTTTCAACGAGATCTCGAGGTTGATCAGCGACTCGAGCAAGCTGGTTTGATAGGTGAGCTTGTCGCGGTAGTACGTCTGGTACGCCTGCATGAGGTTGTTCATGATCTCCAACAACGGCTTCATGGCCTTGTCTACGTTGCGGTAGTCCTTCATCAAGTCGGAGCCGTCGGTGAGCTTCCACTGCAACCCGGACGTGTTGAAAGCGGAACTGGACTCTTTCTGCGCCACCGCAGCCTTCTCGGCGAGGAATGTGACGTAGGTCTTGCCCTCAGGAACGAGCGCATCCAGATAACCGTCATGGATAGAACCGTTCCGCCAGTCGAAGTCATACCCGCGAGCGAGCGTCCAGTCGCTGTACAGCGTTAGAGGATTCTTCGACCCGGTGTCGTCTTTCCCGGCAGGACCGTTGATGCCTTTCGTGCCGGTCACCTTGTCACCGGCGATCTGCTTGGGCACCGTGGGAGGCACGAGCTTGACGCCGCCGACCTCCGTGGTGGCCATCTGCGCGGTGTACTCGTCGATCTTCGCCAAATCGACCTGCATTCGGGCCAAAGCTTCGTCGAGCCTCTTGCGCGCCACCTCTTCCTGCGGCTTCACGACCAGCTCGTAGTAGGCATCGGCCGACAAGAAGTCCTTGTCCGCACCGGCGAATGCCGTCGTCTTGGTTGCCTTACCGGCACCAGGGTTCACGAAGACGCGCCACTGGTCATGCTCCTGGAACGACGTGTCGTCCCGCAGGTCTGAGCGCAGAGAACTCGAATCACCCTCCCTGTAGACCAATTCGCTGTTGGCCCGGAGCGTCAGGTTCAAGATCTGCTGCTCGAACGGCTGATCGCTGTCGAGCACCACGCCGATGTAACCAGAAGTGCCGAACACCACAATCTCGCCGGAGATGTCGCTGGCCAGCGGTCTCTGACGCAGGCTCGTATCCGAACCGGTCAGGTACGCCTGGTAGTTGCTCGCCTCAGCCGAGATCGACTGAGCCGCATTCGCACCGAAGTTCATCAACACGAGCGAGCGCGTACGGTCCTGGCTGAGGTAAACACCGTCAACCTGTCCGCTCAGATCCGTCTTTGACGTCGAGAACCTCGGAGTATAGAGCGCCGTCTGGGCCGTCTGCTCAATATTGTTGGTGATCGCAGTGGCAACGGTGCCTCCGCCAATCAAGGTCAGAGTAAGGGCAAATGCCGCGGTGGCGATACCGAAGCGCTCCATCGTGTAATGAGCGTCGAGCTTGAGCTTCTTCTTCCAGCGCTCGGTATTCTGTTTCAGCGACATCGTCAGGGATCCCTTCTACTCAACTGATTGCGTGTGGAAAACCAGAAAGGAGCCGGTAGCCAAGCCACCGGCTCCCCGCAGGGCTCTGGTCATACGACAGGGACCGGGAAACTCAGCCGCCGATGCCGAGCAGGATCAGTCCGGTGCCGAGCCGATCAACGGTGGGCTTCACACCCTGCGCAATATCGGTGAACAGCGTCAACGAGCCGCCGATGAGCAGACCACCGAGCAGGAAAAGCACGATGATCATCGGCCATCCGCGACGACTCTGCTCGCTGAGAAGCTTGTTGAATGCGAAAATCACAGCACACGCGATAGACACGACACCAAGCAGACCCAGAAGCGCACCACCGACAGCCGTCCCGACGGTCTTGGCGTTGGTGAACAGCGAGACGATGTCCCACGCACCGGGGTACAGGGTGAGAGCAGTCAGGTGAAGCGGGAGATTCATGTCGGGCCTTTCTGGTCAGTGATCTTTGGTCGAAAAGAGCTCAGCACTCCTCAACAGATTACTACTTTTTTCCTTATATATCAGGTAAAAACGTAAATAGCTAACGAGGGTGAATTTCGTGGTCCCGTGTGTGTTGCAGCTCAGCTGCTGATACCGGTGCGATCGATCGGCAGATCCCGCTTGGCCGGAACCCGGCGAGGCTGCAAGCCCTGCGACCTCGAGCCGTTTGCCTGAGGGCTCCCCTGGCCCTGCCCCTGGCTGCGCTGCTGAGGCGGTACCGGGGCAGGTGCCTGCGGCTGTCGTGTCGGCGGCTGTTGCGGGCGCATCTGCTGTCCACGACCGGCCTGCGGCTGAGCCTTGACCGACTGCTGGGCCTGAGGCTGCGTCCGAGCCTGCCGGCTCTGTCCTTGACCCTGAGGGGCCTGCAGCTGCGAGCTCGACTTGCCACCAGAGCCAGCACCAGGCTGATCCAGCTGACGCTGACGCTGCTTGGCGTCCTGAGCTTTCGACCGAGCCTTCTGAACAGAGCCGAGCGCCCCCCGGGCGTCACTGACCGCACCCGCGAGATCACCGGCGTGCACACGACCGACAGCCATAGCCGCCTTACCGACTCCTGCTACACCCGCCGCCACAGCACCGCGCTTCTGACGATCGATGCTCTTCTGCTCGCGATGGTGATCCTCGCCGGCCTCGAACGCGCTGTCTAGCACATCGACCTTCTTCTGGGCCTGCTCAGACATACCGCCCTCACCACCAACACCCTCTTCACTGTCGGCGCCCTCTTCACCGTCGGCACCGTCGCTCCCGCTCGAATCTGCGGTGATCGCAGCCGGAATCGCAGTGAGTCCGACCCGCGCCACACGCTCACCCATCTCCTGATCGCCTCTGTCGCTGGAATTCTGCCCCGTCAACTCGGTCTGACTGACACCACCGATGCTTCCACCTGTGCGCCCGGATGGGTCCGGACCACCTTTCAGCGATGTTCCGTCACCAGAAACCGTGTCATTGCCACCACCCTCGTCCGCAGACGAGGTGTTGATCGTGCCGCTCGCGCTGACTTTCTCAGGACCACCCGCCTCGGCAGCCTTCGGCACCCTGTCGCCGCCCATCATGCGACTGCCCAACGCCATGCCCGCACCCGCGCCGATCCCGCCTGCCGCTGCCGCCAGGGCACCGGACTTACCACCCGGAACCGTCGGTGAGTTGCCACCGATAAGCATCTCGATGATCTTGGTGCACACCTCGTTGAGTGCCCGCACGATGCTCCTGCGCACGCGCAAAGCCATGATCGTAAACGCAGTGATGATGATCGTAGTCAAGAGCGGGACCAACAGCGCTATTGCTGGCGAGGCCGCAAACGCACCACCAAGGACGTCACCCACCCCGCTCAAAAAAGATGCGAAAATCCGCGACAACGACAGCAGCAGCAACTGGACAATCTTGTAAAGAAAGATCGTCACGATCAGCTCGAGCACCATCGCCACGGCGAACACGATCACCTTGGTGACGGCGCCCAGCGCACCCATCATCGCGAACGGAACCGCGGTGATGACCTGGACGCCCTGCTTGATATTGCCGATAAACATAGCAACTGCATAGCCGATGCCGATCACAACGAACGAAATCAGCAACACGAAAGCATTGGCCCAGTACACGACCGAACCGAAGCCGGTGCCCACAAGCGTCACCGCGTTGTGAGCCTCCGCCGTCGCCGCACTGGCGGCCTTGTTCGTGCTGTAGGTGGTCAGCGAGTTCGTATCGAACCTCGCATTCAAGTAGTTGTACATCGCAAGCACCGACATCGAGCAGCTCTGCTTGTTCGGATCGGCACCGCAATTCCCAGATGCGCCGGCCGAGGTGAAGGTCACGATATCCCCGGTCGTGCTCGCACCCAGACCGTAACCGTCGCCGACCGTCAGCAGACGGTTGCTGCCGACCTGCGCCGAACCCGGATCAGTCGCGCCGATACCGAACCAACCTCCGCCGTCGGTGCGCAGGTCGGTGAACCACTTCGCGGCGGTCTTGCCCTCATCCTGCTTTGTCAGGACGGACTGCACCCTGCTCGCATAGGCCGAAGAGGTGAACTGCTTGCCGTTCATGTCCATGTAGCGCTGGATCATGCCGACCGCTGTGGACGCGCCCTCTGCGTCGTTACCCTGCGCGCCCGAGACGAAATCACCCGGATTGGTCAGCGAAAACGGATTGGTCAGCGATGCCCACTCAGGGTGGGTCATCTTATTGATCGCCAGTGCCGTGTCCTGGACATGCACGGTAGCGTTCATCGTGGCCTGCGACTTTTTCGCGTCCCACTCGATCACCGCACCACTGGGCACGGCCAGCCGATAGTCGCCAGCCCACTTCTCGAAGTCAACGAACGTGCTGGCCACCACCTGCGTCGCTGCGGAGTCGGAATTTTTAGTCACCTCACCCAGCTGGTTCAGGACGCCCGTGTACATCGACCCGAGCAGCGGGATACCGATCACGATGAACACCACCCGCACGAGCAATTTCTTGAACAGCGAGCCACGATTGCGGGAGAAAATGATCATGAATGCCGTCAGCCCGATGAACAGCGGCACGAGCACTGCCCAGGAGAGATCGTTCACAGCCTGATAGATCCCGCCGATGAAACTGGCCAGACCCTCCATCGGGATAGGGATTCCCAGAACCTGCCAGTCTGGCGCACCTCCTCCCGCCAACACAGCTTCAGCGAATTTAGGCGCGACTGCCTGAACACCGCCATATAAGAGTTTGAAAGGATTGAAGGCTGTCAGCAGCTGAAGGAACCAACCGAACACAACGTTGATACCGGAGGCCAGCGTGAACGGCCCGATGATGAGTAAACCGCCAACCCACGACAGAAGGCTGCCCGACAGCCCGGTCGAAGTTGCATCCAGACCCAACTGACTGAGCGTGGCACCGAACTGGGCGTAGTGGCGCACACCGTCGCCGAGCTTGCTCAGCGAGCCGAATTCGATTGCCTGCGAAGCCGAGGTTGCCTGCGACACCAGCCACTCGACCGGGTTCAGATCCTTGTCCGCGTAGCCCATGAACGCGCCACCGGTGGCCGGCGAGTCAGCCAGAGCCTGCCAACTATCGGAGATCGCACGATTCTCACCCGGCTTGAGCGCCGAAGCGAAGTAACCGGTCACGCCCGAAGAAACCGCATACAGCGACAGATCGTTCTTGTCGGTGTCTTCTGCCCACGCGGCAGCACCCAGGCCGATCAGACCGCCAAGCACGATCAGCAGGCCCAACAACAGAGCAAGCATGCGCTGCCAGGGCTCGCGCACTTGTGTCGAGTCAGTCGGGTGTCGCTGTGGTCGGCACGGTCGGTACGGTCGGCGCGGCAGGCTCAGCCGCTTCATCAGAGTCGGCCTTTTCAGAGGGAAAATCATGGTCCGCTTCTCTTGTGCCTCACGTGGTGTCAGGGCGTCCAGACCAGACTCAGTCATCGCGCTACCGCTTCTCTGGGTGCGAACTGTCCTGTTAGATTGCCTTCACCGTTTTGGGGTTTAATCGAAGGCATCGTGCGTTTCAGCTCCTGTCGACGCACCTCTCGGGCCGGGTTGAGCCCGAGCGCCAGATCCGCCTGGAAGACGACGTTGGTGTGCCCACGTCGCAGATAAACCGTCCGCTGATCGTGGGAGGTGATGAGTTTCTCCAGATCCGGCGGGATGTCTTGATGGAGCCGCTTCTGGTAGTCCTCTACGATCGCGTCGCGCATGTTGCCGAGCACTGTGTAGTCTGCCGCGTCGAAGTGGTTGAAATTTTGCGCGATGAGCATCTTCTCGATGCTGTTGTAGAGGTAGGCCACCCGACCACCGCGACGAAACAGCCTCTCCAGCTGATTCGCGACGTAGCCGCGCACCTCTTCGTTGATCAGTTCAGCACCATGGACAACCAAGAGGTCACCGTCCCCGAGCGCACCGATCGCGAAGTAAAGCATGTTAATCAGCTGCGCCATCGCCACGCCCTCACCACGAATCATCAGCTCCGAGAAGTCGTAAATAACCCGCCGCGCAGCTCCCACGCTGTCGATTGCGTCGTTCGTGTAGACGTTAAACAGATCGCCGTTAGTGTCAAGCATGTCCTTGAACACCAGACGCAGCACCGAGTACGCGTGCAGCATCTCGTCGTCACGCGTGGCACTGTTGGCCAGCGACGTGTACGCCGTGTCGAAGTAGGTCACAAGATCCTGCAGACGGGGCACGTGCGCGTGCGACAGACCAACCAGACGCAACCGGTCGCGGTTACGCTTGGCATCGTGGTACCACATCTGCTTGTCTACGTAGAACTGCGTCAGCGTCTCGCGCAGCGAGCCCTTGATGATCGAACGCTCGGCATCCGTGGTCCGATAGACCTGGTCGGCCATCAGCACGATCTTGTCCAGGTGCGCCGGAAAAATCGATAGCTCGTCCTTTTGGTCGCCGAACATCTCGAGAAAATTCACATCTCCTCGGCTCATGTTCAGTCGCGCCGTAAGTGAGTCCAACCGGGGGCCGAGCTTGTTCAGGTCCGCACCATCGAGCACGAGATGGACGACCTTGTGGTTGCTCAGCAACGCGACCTGTGACAGCTTCGAGCCCCACAGATCCGGCTCCGGAACCCGTCCGAGGACGGTGTTGATCTCGTTGCTCGCGACCACAACATGGTGCCCGTACTGGTTCACATCCAACAGCACGGCCGAGTTGTTGACATCGCCGATCATGAAGCCCACATACTCCCCCGCAGGGTCGTTCAGGCCGTTGGTGACCAGCCAGTGGCTGCCGGCGAACTCGCTCGAAGTGAAGTGGAAACCCTTGCCGCGCTTGCGGTCATTCTTGCTGAACAGCCCGGACAGCTCATCGCGCTGCTCTCCGGCGTACGGAGCCACCGAGAGCGTCGCGAAGCGATCAACGTACAACCGGCGCACACGATCCACCGCCGTGTCGAGCACCTCCAACGAAGGTGCCTTCAGCAGCAGACGGTTGTGCACATGCAGATAGCTCGCGCCATCCTGCAGTTCGCCTGCGGTCGTCTCCAGATCACTGCGGCTCTTGTTCATACGACGACGGCTCATCGCCGTGCTACCGCCGCTGGCCTGCTCGCGCTCGGCCATGTTGCCGATGGTCTCCGAAGAATTCAGATGATCGTCCACCCACTTCTGGCCCATACGAGAAACCTGCTCGAACACGATCGAACTCACGCCCGCACCCAGCTCCACAGGGATACGGTTGATACCCCAGAGCGCGGCGAAGTCATCATGTGCGGCATCGTCGTGGAAGTACCCGAGCACACAGGCGTAGCCGTCGTCGATCTGAAAGTAGTCGCTGCGGAAGAGGTACTTCTCGCGCGGCTTCATGGCCAGCAGATGCGGGTATTGGCTGAGCGCACTGCTCAGACCACGAGCCGAACGCCCTGTATTCGGTCGCCACCGCGGCCTCATCTGCGCCAGAATCTCGTCGTCAGGTTCTTTTTCGATCTGCGCGACAGGCTCTTGCGCACCAACGGTCATAGGAAGACTCCTCAGATCAAAATTAGCTGATAAATAAGGTAAAAACGAGTCTAGTCGAGCGCTCTGTCGATCCAATGGATGGTCAAAAAATGAGCGATACCCGAGGGCACTCTGGCGATCAGGCATCTCGCTAAGGCACGTACCTCGCGATCACGCCACCTCGGCATAGACGCCACGAGCCATCTCGAGGAAGCCCTTCCCGTCGAGAATCGTGCAGTTCTTGATCATGAGCGACGAGTCCTGAATCTCCGACTGCAGCAACGCGTGCGCCCGGCGCAGAGTCTCGTCATTGCCGGACTTGATCACCAGATACTGGTGGATCGAGTTGAACCGACTGCCGACGTAGTCAGTGAGGATGTTCGCCTGCTCGTCCAGCAGCGCAAACAGCTCCGGGTCGCGCATCTGGAGCGCAAGGTTCTTCCGCTCCAAACTCGCCAGCTGGCGGTACACCCGCTGCGGCTCTTTGGTGGTGACCCAGATGTACTCGGTGCCGGTCTCAATCTTCCGGTAGAAGCTGTCAACCCGGTTGATAATCGCCTGCTTGTCCGCCTCAAACACCAGGATGCTCGCAGAACCGACCACGAGGTACGCTTGCCCCAGAGTGCCGTCCGCGAAGCGAATCCCGCCCTCGCTATCCACCGCCTTGATCCCGGTGATCGAATAGAAGCCGCTGGCATTGCTCGCGCTGCGCGTGATGAGCTTCCGATTCGACTTCGACAGGTAATTTATCAGCGTTGGCAACCCCTTGGCCTTCAGCTCTTTCGTCTTCGAGCAGCGCCCGAAAAACACGGTCGCCAGAATCCACCAGAGAACGAGCAAGAAGACCCAGATGAAGTCGGCTTCTTTCACGAACGTCGATCCGACCACCCAGAACAACCCGATGACCGACACCAGGTAGAAGATGATCACCTTGAGTGGGATCGCCTTCACTATGCCTTTCTTCGACAGTGTGATCTCCTGGTCCAGGAATGACTTGTCGAGACTGTTCGGGATCTTGTAGCTCGGTTTGTACGCCATCAGCTCACCTTCTCACTCCGTGCTTGCTCTGCTGTCCGTGCTTGCTCTGCTGTTTCTGTCCATCGGTCACCCGAACTCCGGGATGATCCGCTTGTCTTGCTGACCTTCCCTGCCGGCCTCGGTGCCGAAGTGCACCGTGGCGGCGAAAGTCTTGCCTTTCTTGTTCACGAAGTCGTCCGCGAAGACTTTCTGGCCCGCAGCAAGCTTCTTAATCTGGTCGGGCGTGAACGTGTGGTTGCACCACATCTTCGGTGGTAACTGGTCACCGTTGGCATCAACGGTGCCGAAACCAATCACTTTGAAGCCGACATACTTGCGACCCTGGTACTCCTGCTCTTCGAGTAGGCCGCGGCACACAAACGTCGGATCAATTGCACCAGCTGCCTTCTTCTTCGCGGAGATGGCCGTGATGGTGATCTTCTCGCCGCGCAGCATCGCCTTACACTCGTCATCAGTGAAGCGGTACCCGCTCCATTCACGGGAGAATTTCACGACACGTCCCTGCGGGATCCAGTCGCCCTCGTAACGCTCTTTCTGCGTGATCTGCTCCGTGAGCCCCAACTCGTCGCGCATGATCTGAGCGTTGTGCTTCATAGTCTCGATATCCTGCGTGACCCACGCAGCGACCACGCCGATTACCTCGTCGATGCTCTTCTTGCCGTCGGCGACCTCACGCATCTGCTGGTACACGTGCTCGGTCACGCCCAGATCGCCGATACACGTTCCGGGCAGCAGCCGGTAGCCCATCTGGCCAAACTCGGTCAGCGTGAGTTTGCCCCTGTTTTCGACCATCAGCGGGTACTTGTTTGTCGCGCTCTGGGCCTTGGTGATCTCAGCGTACGTGCTCGTGCGTGTCGCACCGGTGCCCACATCGCGCTTGTCCAGCTGTTTCATCAGCCACTTCATCGACGGGTGTTCCGGGCGCTTGTTCGCGCCCTCAAAAACGAACGGATCGGCGTTGGTACCCAGGCCCTTGCCGGTGCCCTCATCATCGTTGTCCGACTTGTCTTCGAAGAACACCCGCTTCCAGCCGAGGCTTTTGGGCACCGACACCCGCCCCTTGAAAGATGGATAATCCTGCAGGTGGCCGGTCTGTAACTGGTAGAGATAGTCCTCGGCGAACATTGCCAGGAACGACCGGGCCAGTTCCTCGTAGATGAACTTGCCGGTAGGACCGTATTTCTGACCGATCTCATCCAGTGATGTCGGCACCTTCGGGCCGGGGCGGTTCGCACCGTGCGCGCCAGAGTCTTTCACGTGCGTCTTGCGCGCAACGCGATGGATCAGCAGCGCCGTGTCCACGCCGATTGCCATCGCGATCTTATCCACAAACGGAAGCATCTGGTTAAACTGCTCCGTGGTGATGTTCTTGTCCTCGGTGCGCGGATAGCTGACCACCTGATCCTCGTACATCTTCTGGTACGTCGCCAGGATGGCATCGGCCTTCACACCCTTGCTCGACAGACGCGACGACAGCCCGGCCAGATCGAGCAGGCCAGGAGGTGCCGTGGTCTTGTCGGTCTTCGCATCGACCACTACCGCGCTGGCATGGTACTGCTGTGGCACCTGAGACGCCATGTCAAAGACCGGCTCCTCAGGATTCGTGTACACGACCCCGTTCTGGTCGCGGAAGCGGTTCTGGAAGAACGGCTTTTTCACGTACTCGTTGTACGCCTTCAGCTGCTCGCCAACCAGCAGAAGCATCGCGCTTTTCAGCCGCCCCTGCCGGAGCACGGCGCGCTGCGCTGCGGTCGTGGTGGCCACACGCGTGAACTGCTGCGTAAGCCAGTCGAAGCGTGAGCGCGTGAGCGCCTTTTTGTACTCATCGAACTGATTGATGCCGCCAATGATCTCTTTGCGCTGCGCGAACGCCTTCTGGATAGACGATTCGGCCTCGTCGGTGAAGTACATGCGGGTGAGTTTGAGCGGCGTGATCCCCAACTCGACCAACGGCTCCGCAAACAGCAGTCCGCCCTCTCCCGTAGGATCAACGTCGGTCGCACACACGATCTCGGAGGCCGTCTTCGCCTTCGCCGAGAGGGTGCGCAGGATCTCACCGATGCCAGAGCGCGTCGACGGCTTCCGCTTCCACTGAATGTCAGCAGGATTCCACGGCAGGTTATCAACCGACCACGACTTGTACTTCTCAACCAGCGACGCATCGACCTGCTCGTGCGGCTCGGCGAACTCGTACAGGTGACCACGCAGCGCGACGATCTCATAGTCTGTGCCCCGGAAGCAGCCGCTCATGCCACCCAGTGCCTTCGCCATGTTGCGAGCAGCAGACGGCTTCTCTGCAACAAGCAGAACAGTCATGAGAAAACTCCTTCAAACATTGTTTATCTCTGATTTACCAGAGAATTATGCAATCGTAACCGACACTACGGAGCGCCGGAGTGCAGGATTCGCAGTTCGCGTGCGCTCCTGCATGAAGACTCAAAACTGCTGGTAGAGACCAGGCACCGGCCCACACCAGCAAGACATGCCACCGGTTCCACCCCATCAGGCCTGCGCCTCGAACCGCCCCGGAAGACACGATGAACCACAGCACTCGCGGCTACCATCAAGTTATGACCACCGAAGCCGCTCACAACACCGAACGCTTCACACCGAGCCAGAGCCCGGTCCCGTTTGTGCGGGATGAGTACACCGGACTCATCCCGGATGAGAACGTGGCATTGTTCGCACTGAGTGAATACCACGGACTCACCCCCGGTAAGATTCGTGATTTGCTCATCGAGCACGAACTACCCTCGGTGGCATTACGCTCTCTCACACCGCCTGCACTATTCGGTGACACCCATGAACAAGAACTCAAGCAAGCCGCGTATTATGTTGACAATCTTCTCGGATACGGTATCCACGTCGATACCCTGTTCGGCGACCAGTATCCTCCCCAACTGCGCGGGATCCACGACTACCCGCCAGTGATCTACTGGCAAGGCCACCACCAGCAGGGCGATCATCAGTCTGTTGCGATCATCGGAACGCGCACACCGTCACCGACCGCGCAGGGTGTCGCGCGTGACATCGCAACTATTCTCGCCCAGAACAAGATCCCCATCGTGTCGGGACTTGCTCGCGGCATCGATACGATCGCGCAGCAAACTTCTCTCGACCACGGGAACCGCACTATCGGCGTCATCGGCACCGGACTCCGCAAGTGTTACCCACCCGAGAATGCCGACCTGCAACAGATAATCGCCCACGATCACCTGCTCATGTCACAGTTCCGGGCTAGCGCACCCCCCACCAAGACAAGCTTCCCTATGCGAAACGTCGTGATGAGCGGGTTCTCAGCGCTCTCAATCATTATTGAAGCAGGCGAACACTCCGGTACACGCGCCCAGGCACGGGCAGCATCCAATCACGGTCGTTATATCCTCATCACCCGCACAGTACACGACACCACTACATGGGGCCGAGCTCTTGTTGCTCGTGGACTTGCATCCATCATCACCTCAGCACAAGACACACTTCGTCAAGTGCAGGATGCCTTCACCATGTACACGGATGACTCTTCAGCACTCATCACCATCTGACACACATGTCCCACACCGATCCCATCAAGGCACAACTCAGTCAATACTTCGCGCTCCCGGCAACAACCAACGTCTGTCAAGACTGTGGTGTCCCCGCGGTCGGCTTCTCCCGGTGCGACCCCTGTAACACACGGCAACAAACCGGACTGCCCCGCGCTGACAGCATCACAATGCTGGCCTGGGCGATCAGGGGTACCCAAGGATACCGCGACATGTTCGCGTACAAAAATGACCCGCCTGATCGCGGAGCGCTCGCACGAGTCAAACGCCTATTCCAACAATCCCTCACCGACCACACAGCCTGCATTATTCCGCGCACTTTGCCACCCATCTTTTTCAGCTGGGTTCCTTCCACCCAGCCAACAGTCACGACAACCGAGCACCCCCTACGCGAGATCCTCCAGAGCACATTCGCCAAGCCACAGTTCACTGTGGCCGACTACGTCGGTCCACGGAACCCTAAGCCCAACGCTAGACGCGGGTTTCACCCCGAACGCTGGAAGGTGAGCACCCACCTCAATGGTGCTTGCATCTACCTCTTTGACGATTCGTGGGTAACCGGAGGGCATGCCCAGTCCGTCGCATCTGCCTTAAAGAACGCCGGTGCACGTGAAGTTCACTTCATCGCCATCGCACGAATTATCAATAACAAGTTCCACAAGAACTACCTCGCCAATAACCCACCAAAGCCATACGATCCCGCAGTCTGTCCAACACACAAAATCAACCACCATTCACAATGAGAATAGGTAGATTCGCAGTTCGCGTGTGCTCCTGCATGAAAACTCAAACCTGCCGGTAAGTAGGAAGTACCGGCTCACATCGACAAAACATGCGACCGGTTGCACCCCATCAAACCGACACCTCGAACCGCCCCGGAAGACACGATGAACCGCAGTCTCCCGCTTCTGCACACCAGCACGTTAACAACCACGCCCACCCACAACAACACACCGACACCCAACCAAGTACTACTAGCAGGTGCCTGCTCTCCATCGGTAGACCTGTGCGTGGGTGTGTGCTCCCAAACACGGCCGGTAGACCGGGTTCTCCCGTCGGGTAATGAGAGAAAGGGTCGGGAGCCATAAATGGTTCCCGGCCCTTTTCTTCTGCGTCGTTATGGGGCCAAGGGATTTACCCCAGCGGCGACGCAGCTTTACGGCGCCTCAGCAGGAAGCCGAGCACGCCAAGCAGGGTTAGCACCAGTCCGCCGATCGCCATCGGGACCGAGGCAGTTCCGGTGGGTGGCAATACCGGTGGTAGCACCAGTGGTGCTGTAACGGTTGTTGTCTCCCCGGCTGCACCACACACGCCCTGAGTGGCAACATGACGCGTCCCATCTGGAGCGATCATCCACAAGGTCGCAACCCAGAAATACTTCCCTGGCGCTGTAAACACCACAGGGTCTGAATCCACATCACCTGCACTGCGGACTTGTTTTGCCGTGGAGCTGAATACCAGATTCGTGGCCTCGCACGCCGGCATACTGACCAGGTTCCCACTGGTGTCTACCGCCTGTTTGAATGCCCTGAATTCGACTTCCCAAGTATGCTCGGTGTCTGTTGTGATAGGTCCAGTGATGTGTGCGGTGTCATGCGCGGGAAATCCGAGAAGAACCTCCGAGTGCGCAGTGGTAGACACCCCTGGTGGTGTGATGGTGGTGGTTTCTCCGTCCGCACCGCAGGTGCCTTTTGTAGCGAAGTGACGCGTCCCATCTGGAGCGATCATCCACAAGGTCGCAACCCAGAAATACTTCCCTGGCGCTGTAAACACCACGCTATCCGAATCCACATCACCTGCACTGCGGACTTGTTTTGCCGTGGAGCTGAATACCAGATTCGTGGCCTCGCACGCTGGCACACTGACCAGGTTTCCACTGGTGTCGGTGCTCTGTTTGAATGCTTGGAACTCGACTTGCCAGCTGTGCCCGGTGTCTGTTGTGATAGGTCCCGTAACGTGTGCGGTGTCGTGGGCGGGTTGTCCGAGGATCACGTCCGGTTGCGCGGTGGTAGACACACCCGGCGGCGTAACGGTAGTGATCTCCCCAACCGCACCGCAGGTGCCGGTTTGGACGTCGTGGGTACGCCCTGTGGGATCGGTGTAGTACAAGGTTTCCACCCAGAAGTATTTTCCTGGTGCGGTAAACACCGTGGCGTCGGAGTCGACCCGGCCTGGTCCGGTTACCGGTTTCATTCCGGAGGTGAACACCAAACTGCTTTGTTCACAGACCGGGTTCCCGGTTAGATTCCCGGCAGCGTCCACGTTCTGTTTGTACGCTTTGAACCCAATGCTGGCTCCCCGATATACCTGCCCGGTAACAATCGCAGTGTCGTGCGCATACTGCCCGAGCACCACCTCCGGTTGCGCTGCCGTAGACACATTCGGAACCGGTACCACGGTGGTGGTTTCCCCGGCTGCGCCGCAGGTGCCCTGGGTGGCAAGATAACGCGTCCCGTCCCTGTCAACCATCCACAAGGTTTGCACCCAGAAGTATGTTCCCGGCGCAGCAAAAACGACAGCATCCGAGTCAATGTTCCCGACACCGGTGACCAGTTTCGCCCCGGAGGTGAAGACCAAATTAGCAGCCTCACACACTGGCCCACTGACCAGGTTCCCGGCAGTGTCTACCTCCTGTTTGAATGCCTGGAACCCAACTTCCCAGCTGTGCCTGGTGTCTGTTGCGATAGGTCCAGTGATGCTAGCAGTGTCATGCGCAGGGAACCCAAAAGGAACCTCCGAGTGCGCGGTGGTAGACACTTCAGGCTGCGTAACGGTGGTAGTTTCCCCGGACGCACCGCAAGTGCCTTTTGTAGCGAGGTGACGCGTTCTGTCTCTGTCAACCATCCACAGGGTCGCAATCCAAAAATACGTTCCCGGTGCGGTAAACACCACAGGGTCTGAGTCCACATCACCTGTACCGGTCACCGGTTTAGTCCCGGAAGTGAAAACCAAATTAGCAGCCTCACACACTGACCCACTGACCAGGTTCCCGGCA
>Ga0081606_1000071_pt1 | contig 85302 bp, 68 predicted proteins | sample EareggfetidaYelm_FD_71127 | JGI IMG/M metagenome (GOLD analysis project Ga0081606, IMG submission 71127) | Earthworm egg capsule microbial community from the University of Washington, USA - E. fetida Yelm (SPADES assembly) (version 2) | ecosystem: Host-associated > Annelida > Reproductive system...
GGCGGGGGGCACCTACGTGCCGCTCGACCCGAACTACCCGGCGGAGCGACTGGCCTACATGCGCCAGGACGCGCGCAGTCCGGTGCTCGTCACCCAGCGCTCGCTGGCCCCCGAGGCCACGGACGCGCATGTGGTGTGCCTGGATGGCTTTGAATCGGTAGCCCACCAGCCCGAGCACCGGTTGGAGGCGAGGGGAGGGCCGGGCCACCTGGCGTATGTGCTCTACACGTCGGGCAGTACGGGACGACCCAAGGGCGTGGCGCTGGAGCACCGCTCGGCGGTGGCCTTCATCCACTGGGCGCTGGCCACCTTCACCCGCGAGCAGTTGGCGGGCGTGTTGGCGGCCACCTCGGTGTGCTTCGACTTGTCTGTGTTCGAGCTGTTCGCCCCGTGGAGCTGCGGGGGCACGGTGTACCTGGCCGACAACGCCCTGGCGTTGCCCTCGCTGCCCGCGGCGAACGAAGTCACGCTCGTCAACACGGTGCCCTCGGCGGTGGCGGAGCTGGTGCGCATGAAGGGGCTGCCCCCGAGCGTGCGCACCGTCAACCTGGCGGGCGAGCCGCTACCCCTGGAGCTGGCACGGGCGCTGTACGCGCTGGAGACGGTGGAGGAAGTCAACAACCTGTACGGCCCCACGGAGGACACGACGTACTCGACGTGGACGAAGGTGGAGCGGGGAGCCGAAACGCCGCCCACCATCGGCCGGCCGCTGGCGGGGACGCAGGCCTACGTGCTGGACACGCGCCTGGGGCTGGTACCCACGGGCGTGCCCGGCGAGCTGTACCTGGCGGGCGCGGGCCTGGCGCGCGGCTACCTGCACCGTCCGGAGCTCTCCGCCGAGCGCTTCCTGCCGGACCCCTTCAGCGGGGAGGCCGGGGCGCGCATGTACCGCACGGGAGACCGGGTGCGCTGGTTGGCGGACGGCCAGCTGGAGTACCTGGGCCGACTGGACGCGCAGGTGAAGGTGCGCGGCTTCCGGATTGAATTGGGCGAGGTGGAGACGGCGCTGCGCCGACACGCCTCGGTGCGAGAGGGCGTGGTGCTGGCGCGCGAGGACGTGCCCGGAGACAAGCGGCTGGTGGCGTACGTGGTGCCCCACGAGGGCCAGTCGGTGGACGTGGCGGTGCTGCGCGCCCACCTCAAGGAAGTGCTGCCCGAGTACATGGTGCCCTCGGCCTTCGTGCCGCTGCCCGCGCTGCCCCTCAACCCCAACGGCAAGGTCGAGCGCAAGGCTCTTCCCGCTCCTGAGCGAGGCGCGATCACCAGCCGCACCGGCTTCGTGGCTCCGAGGGATCGCATCGAGCTGGAACTGGCCTCCCTCTGGGAGGAGCTGCTGGGCCAGCGTGCGGTGGGGGTGCGTGACGACTTCTTCGCGCTCGGTGGCCACTCGCTGCTCGCCGTGCGGTTGATGGCGCGCATCGAGCGTCAGTTCGGGCGCAAGCCGCCGCTCGCGAAGCTCTTCGGGGGCGCCACCCTGGAGGCCCTGGCCGCGTCACTGCGCGAGGACGCGCCCATCGCGTCGCCGCTCGTCACCTTGCGAGCGGAGGGTGCCCATCCTCCGGTGTTCGCCGTTCCCGGCATCGGGGGCTCGGCGCTCGCGTTCCTGGAGCTGTCCCGGGCCCTGGGCGAGGAGCAGCCCCTGCATGCCTTCCAGGCCCGGGGTCTGGACGGAGAGGCGCCACCCCTGGAAGACATCGAGTCCATGGCGAGTACCTATCTGGACGCGATGCGGGTGGTCCCTCCGAGCGAGGGCACATGGCTGCTGGGTTGGTCCTTCGGAGGCCTCGTCGCCTACGAAATGGCTCGGCGGTTGGAGGAGGCGGGCACGCCGTGCGCGGGCGTGGTGCTGCTCGACTCCTGGCTGCCCGAGCACTTCGCGGGGGCGCGTGCCCGCTCGGAGGAATTGCTCCTGCTCGCCGCCCAGGAACTGGGCCTCTCCGTGCCCTCGAGCCAGTGGGAGTCCTGGGCGGGGCTCTCGCCGGACGAACAGCTCGGGCACCTGGCCCGTCTGGCCGAATCGCTGGAGGCGCTGCCTCCCGGGAGTGGCGAGGCACACCTGCGCCGGACCCTGCGCGTGTACGAGGCCCACTTCACGGCACTCGAGCGGTACACGCCCCGGCCCTCGGGCGTCAGGCTCGTGATGGTACGGCCCGAGGTGCCCTCCCGGCCGGATCTGTCGCCGCTGCTCGCGAGGGATCCGAGCGCGGGTTGGAGCGCGCTCGTGCCAGGTCCCATCGAGATCCACCACATTCCCGGGGAGCACCACGGGATGGTGCGGGCCTCGGCGGCCGGCCCCCTCGCGTCGCTCCTTCAGAGGTGGATCGGAGGCGCGCCGCTGGCACGCGTTGGCTGAGCACCGGGTTCCCTGGATAATGGGAAGGCCGGGAACACGGGGTTTCCGTGTTACCGGCTCCAACTCGTTTCAGGGAATCCGACCGGATGATCCACTCCAAGCCGTGGAAGACGTGTGCCGTGGTGCTGTCACTGGGAGCCGCCGTTCACGCGGGCCAGGCCCGGGCGCTCACGCCGACGAACGTGACCAAGGTCGCTCGCGTGACGGGGGCCACCCCCTCGGGAGAGTTCCTCCCCAACCCGAACCAGACCCACACGAACTACGAGGTGATGGGCACGGACCTGGGCATCCTCTGGGACAAAGGGGGGCGGGGAGATCTTCGCGCTGTTCGGCGACACCTTCGGCCATGGGTGGTGTGGCAATGGCGGGTGTGGCGGAGGCTGGCGCAGCAATGTGCTGGCGAAGTCGTCCGACCGCACGCTCGCGGACGGGCTGACCTTCTCCACGATGATCCAGGACACCTCGCGTCACGCGAAGGAACTCCTGTACTCGAAGAAGATCGACAACGATGAGATCACCGTCATCCCCACGGCGGGCGTCACGGTGGGCTCGCGGCACTACATCCACTACATGTCCGTGCGCCACTGGGGGGATCCGGGCAAGTGGGACACGAACTACGCTGGGATCGCCTACTCGGACGACAACGGGCAGAACTGGGTGAAGCACGCGAGCGCCCGGTGGCAGAACAACGCCGCGCGCACCAATCCCTTCCAGATGGCGGCCTTCGTGAAGAACGGCGGCTACGTCTACATGTACGCGACGCCGAACGGCCGCTTCGGCAACGTGTACCTGGCGCGGGTGCTCGAGGGCGCGCTGCTCAACATCAACGACTACCGCTACTGGGACGGCAATGGGTGGTCGGCCTCGCAAGCGGCCGCGGCGCCGGTGGCGATGGGCATCGCGGGCGAGTTGTCCGTGGCCTACCACACCGGCTTCAACCGCTTCCTCATGACGTACCTGAACGAGCACCGTCAGGCCGTGGTCATGCGGGACGCGGCCACGCCCACGGGGCCGTGGAGCGGGGAGAAGATCCTCGCCACGGGAGCCAGCTACCCTGGCCTGTACAACGCCTTCATCCACCCCTGGTCCATGAGTGGGGCGGACATGTACTTCGTCACGTCGCAGTGGACGCCCTACAACACGTTCCTGATGCGCGCGACGCTGACGGCCGACGCGTTCAGCGACAACCTGCTGTCCGAGCCCGGCTTCGAGACCCAGGCGGCCACTCCCGTGATGGCGCCCTGGTGGCTGGTGGGCAACGGCGGCGTGGATCGGGGCGTGGGGCAGGCGCGCACGGGACGCAACGAGGGCTTCGTGCGCTACAACAGTGGCTGGAACGCCCTCAAGCAGAGCGTGGCCGTGCAGCCCCACACGGACTACACGTTGCGAGGCTGGGTGCGCACCTCCGCCAACAACACGGAGGGCTACTTCGGCGCGAGGGGCGTGGGCAACGGGCCCATCGTGGGGGAGGTCCCTTTCGGCTCGCTGACGAACTACTCGCAGCTCACGGTCACCTTCAACTCCGGGCCGAACTCCACCCTCGAGGTCTACAGCGGCATCTGGGCGAGGAATGGAGACACGTGGATGCAGTTGGACGACGTGAGCCTGACGCGGGGGGCGAACCTCGTGGGGCAGGGGGGCTTCGAGCAGCAGCCGGGCGCGACCGCCACTTCGCCCTGGTACGTGGAGGGCAAGGGCGGCGTGGACCGAGGCCTCGGCTTCGCGCGCTCGGGAGCCAACAACGGCTGGGTGCGCAACGACGACAAGAGCTGGAACGCCCTCAAGCAGGAGGTGGCCGTGACGCCCAACACGAACTACACGCTGAGCGCCTGGGTAAAAACATCCAACACCCTGAACGAGGGCTACTTCGGCGCGCGGATGCTCCGGGATGGGCCCATCCTCAACGAGCTCAAGCTGACCCAACCCCTGGGGGGCTACACGCAGCTGTCCGTGCGGTTCAACTCGGGCACCAACCATGGCGTGGAGCTCTTCGCGGGCTTCTGGGCCAACAACGGAGACACCTGGCTGCAGGCGGATGACTTCGTGCTGACGCGGGACTGAGACCGGGATGCCACGCGGTTCCCGGTGGTGACACCTGTCACCAGGTGGTGAGCGTTATACCCACCTCCGCCCAGTCCTCCTGTCGCCAACCCCTTGAAATCACGGGAGCCGCGCCTCGCGGAGCGCTGGCACGCCGGACGCATTGAAGCCCCTCGGGTGGGTCTCTTGCCCCGAGGGTCATGGTGATGCGCAAGAAAAGGCTGGGGGATTTGCTTCGGGAGCGCGAGCTCGTGGACGGAACGCAGCTGCGCGCGGCGCTGGGCGTCCACCACAAGTGGGGCGTGCCGCTCGGCCAGGTCGTGGTGGACCTGGGCTTCTGCACCGCCCAGCAGGTGCTGGCGCTGATGGCGGAGCAGGCCCAGTTGCCCACGGTGGACCTGGACGCGGAAGTCCTGGATCGCGATCTGGTGGACGTGCTGCCGGTGCACGTGGCGGAGTCCTGCCGGGTCATCCCCCTGCGTCAGGAAGGCCCTCGGGACTCGGTGCTGGTGGTGGCCACCGAGGCGCCGGGAGATCCGCTCGCCCTGGACGAGGTGGCGCGCATCACCGGCAAGGCGCGCGTGGTGTCGGTGCTGGCCACGGACGCCTCCATCTCCCAGGCCATCGAGCGCCTCTACTACCCGCACCTGGTGGGCGCGAAGCGGCCGGTGGAGCCCATCGAGCTCCCCGAGGCCGAGGAGGCCCTTCCCCTGGTGCACGGACGCGCCGAGTGCCTGATGCTCGATGGGCTGCTCAAGCGCCAGTCGGAGATGAGCGTGGAGGATGGCCACGGACTGCCGGTGATGAAGCCGCTGACGGACGAGCTGCCGTCCGACGCGCGGCTCACCGAGCGGGAGATGCCCCGCGTCCTGGTGTCCTTGCCCAGGAAGACGCGCGAGCCGGAGGTGTGGGTGTACGGCTGGGGCTCGGGAGCGACGCGCGGGTTGATGCGACTGATGGAGGAATCGGGCCTGCGGGCGCGGGTGGCGCGGACCGAGGACGTGCGCAAGGCGGGCGAGCGCACGGTGGTGCTGACGCCGCTGCAATCCATCGAGAGCGTGAAGCGCAAGGGCGTCCGGGCTCGGCTGGTCGTGGCGGGCCGGGGACGCGAGGCCGAGCGGGCGAGGGAGCTGGGAGCCCACACGTTCCTCTCGGGCCCTCTCTGCGCGGACGCGTTGATCGACACCCTGCGCGAGCACCTGGCGGCTGGCCACGAGACGCCGAGCCGCCGGGCGGGCTGAGCTCACGCCTCTCGATTCACCGGGGGCGTTTGTCGAGGCAACCAGAGCGCTCCCAGCCGCAGCGCGAACGCGTCGAAGGGCTCTGCGTGCACCTCTCCGTCGCCTTCGTGCCGCGAGACGAGGTGCCAGCCGCGCGCGCGCCGCCGTCGGATCTCCAGGGTGCGGCTCCGCGGCTCGATGAACCACACATGGCCCACGTTCTCGCGGTGATAGACGGGCAGCTTGCGCTCCTGATCGATGATGCGCGTGGCCGGGGAGTGGATTTCACAGACCCAGTCCGGGGCCACGGACGTGTGGGGCTCGTCCATGAAGGAGGGCGTGGGCATCCGCTCCCGGCGCCACCCCGCGAGGTCCGGAACGAGCACCTCCCGACCGAAGTGCAACTCGGGCTCGTAGAGGAGCCACCAACCCCGGCGCGCTTCCGGCTGTCCCAGGTCGAAGGCCATGCCCAGCAAGGCGCAGAGCGCCGCACCGACCCGGGCATGCGGCAGCGCCGGTCGTGGCGAGGCGACCAGCTCGTCTCCCAGGATCTCCCCCACCCATCCGACTGGCAGCGCCTCGATGTCCTCGTAGGTCGCCGCCCGTTTCCCCTTGCTCATCCGTGCCTCCGCTCACGCCGTCTGACTTCTCCCATCATACCCATGGGTCCGACGTGAGCGGTAGTCCCCCGGCTAGAGCGAGTGGCAATCCTTCCACTGGAGGCCCGTGGCCTGGGCGAAGTCCAGGAGCCGGGGCACGGCCTCGTGCACCTTGTTGTGCACGTCGTGGAACAGGACGATGCCGCGCCGCCACAGCAGCATGAGGGTGACGACGCGGTCTCCCGTGGGGCCGGGCGCCACGGTGGCGTTCCAGTCCTGCGAGTCGATGTTCCACAGCATCACCTGACTGCCCTGGCTCGCGAGGAACCGCGTCAGCTCCTCGGTGCGCTGCCCATAGGGCGGACGGAAGAGCACCTTGCTGGTGCCCGCGAGGCCCAGGTCCGCCACGCGCGTCTGGGACTCCTCCAAGGACTCCTTCCACGTGGCCATCTTCTGATGCGACGTGTGCTTCTGTCCGTGCGAGCCCACGCACTGGCCCTCGTACAGCGCCTTCAGGGAAGCCGCGCCCGTTTTGTCCTGGCGGGCCTTGAGCGCGTCTCCGAGCACGAAGAAGATGCCGCTGGCCTGGCGTGCGCGCAGGAGCGTCGCCAGCCGATCCGTCCCGCCGCCCGCTGGCGTGGGACCATCGTCGAACGTCAGCAGGAACCGCCGGTCCGGCCACTCCGCGCCCGTCTCTTCTCCCTCGCCGAACGTGAGGATTTCACTGGTGGGGGAGGGGAAGAGCGCCGCCAGCCGCAACTGCTCCTTCGCGTAGAGGGAATAGAAGCGCTCGTCCATGGCGAGCCAGGCCTTGTACTCGGGCGGGAGGCTCGCCACGAACGCGCCGCCTTGCCGCACGACGTTGGCCGCGGTGGGCGCTTCCTCCGCGCACCCCAGCTCCGAGGGCGCGCCACACGCCGCGCGAGCCGTGCGCAGGTTGGTGGCCACCGTGGCCTTCACCTGCTCGAGCCAGCGGCGCACGGACTCCGCATGGACCTGTTTGACGCCGAGCAGGGTGGGAAACTCCGCCGAGCGGGCTTCCAGCTCGCCGAGCACCTTGGCGAACACCAGGTTCTCCGCGCGCGAGGCCTGGTCGAAGTCCTGGGGGGTGCGCAACTGTCCGGGCCAGAGGGAGCGATCCGAGAGCGCCACCTCCTTGGGGCCCGCGGCCCGGGCGGTGGACGGGGTGGTGAGGAAGGGAAGAAGCGCGAGCGCGGCGAGAGAGGAGAGGGAACGCGAGTTCATGGGGGGAGGTTCCGGATCAGGGCTGGCCGAGCTTCTGCTTCATCTTCTCGATGCCCTTGCGGTAAGCGGCATGGTCCTTGAGGCCCTGGGCGGACTGGTAGCTGTCGAGCGCCTCGGCCCACAGGCCATCCTCCTCATAGACGCGGGCGATGTTGTAGTGGGAGCTGGCCTTCACCGTGGAGGCATTGGGGCCGGAGGCGAGGGCGATGGCCTTGCGGTTGGCCCACAGCGCCTCGGCGTTGCGGTGCAGCTTCTGGTAGGCGAGCCCGAGGTTGCTATACGCCTGACTGTGCTCGGGGTTGTTCGCGATGGCCTCCAGGTAGAGCGACACCGCCTCGTCCAGCTTCTTGGCATGGTAGGCCGTCTCGCCCTGGCGGTTGAGGGAGTCGGCGAGCGACGCCTGCTTGCCCGTCACTTCGGGCGCGGACTTCAGCTCCTCGCCCCGGAGCAGTCCCTGGAGGTAGAGCCCCATCTTCTCGCCCCCCTCGACGTCGGAGAACTGGTTGAGATCGTAGAACTCGCCATTCTCCCCGATGCCGAACACCACCCACGTGTTGCCCGCCTTGCCCGGGGGTGGCGTGAACGTGCGCACGAGCGACGAGCCCACGTAGACGAACACCTTGGCCTGGCTGTCGTTGGCCAGCGTCTTCGAGCTCCGGAGGTTCTTCTCGGAGTAGTTGTGCACGGCGTAGAGGTACTTCACCCCGGGCTTCTTCTTCTCCAGGGTGATGGTCTCCGGGCCGTAGCTCGTCGTGTCGTCCACGTCGAGGTTGACCAGGTCTCCCGTCTTCTTCGAGAAGAAGACGTGGGTGGAGGGGTGGACCAGGTGCGAGTCGAGGTCCGACGGCTTCGCGCCCCAGTTGAGGACGATGCGCATGCCGTCCAGGTTCTGGGTCATCACCGGGCTCAGGGCATACGTCAGCCCGTTGCACGGACAGCGCGCCACCAGGTTGGAATAGCCCTCCTTCTTGATGATGAGGTTGACGGTGCCGTCATCCGTGCCGCCGACGCCCTGCACCCGCACGGAGCCATCCGCCTCGGTGGTGCCCTGGAGCGAGGCCTCGCCATTCTTCTGGAGGATGACCTGCGCGCCGGAGATGGCTTGATCCTTCACGGTGGCGCTGAGGACCTGGACCCGGATCGCCTCCGCGCCGAGCGCATGGAGGGGAAGTCCGAGGGTGAGGGCCAGCGCGAGAAACCGCTTCATGTCGTGTGCTCCCTGGTCGAGATCGCGGCGCGGGGTATCCGTTCGCCGCCGCGATGGGCCAATTGCAGGGGGCGTGCCTGGGGCTCGTTCCCTCGGAAGGGCTCATGCCGAGGGAGCCACGTGTGGCGCGCGGCCCACGCTCGCGTGGCTGGGGAGCCTCAGAGAGACCGCGGGAGGCACGCCCAAGGCCGAACCCAAGGACTGAGGTCCGCGGACGCCTACCACTTGAGCAGGTAGGTACAGGCCTCGGCGCCCTCGGTGCGGCAGCCGTCCGGGCCGTGCTCGATGCGCAGCCGGAAGGCGCTGCTCTTGGGGGGAAGGCGCGTGTGGAAGGCTTCCAGGAGCCCCTGATCGAATTCACACGGGTAGGGGTTGTCACACCGCAGCCGTGCGCTGTTCTTCTGCAGGGGCTGGTAGTGGTAGCCGCCAATGTCTCCCTCGCCCCGGTGGTTCATCCGGTAGGTGTCGTTCAACAGGGGCAGGAGCGCCACGAACGAGTCGACGTGCGAGGGGAGTGGCGAGTTGCGGGGAACCTGGTGGCCGATCGCGCGCAGGGTGTGGGTGCCGATCCGGGCACGGATGTCCTCCAGGCTGCGGATGATGGCCTCGAGGGGGTACCAGCGCCGCGACTCATCGAGTGTCATCTCGATGCCGTGCGAAACGAGGATCCGCTGGACCTCGCCCTCCTTGAGATTGAAGGCCCCGAGCAGTGAATGAACGTTGATGCTCAGAACCTCGACGTCCGAGGCGCGGATACCGCGGCGCATGATGCGCTCTCCCGTAGGTAGACCCGTGGAGTCAACCACACAGGTGGGAGTGGCCTCAAGATGTTGGTGGGGGGAGCGCATCAGTGCGGCAGCAGGGCGCGGATCTCGCTCACGTAGCGGGACGTGCACTCCACGCCCGCCTTGTCTTTCTCGGAGCCCACCTCGCAGCGCTTGAGGAGGTGGACGAGCGGATGATCACAGGACAGGGAGGTCAGACCCGCCGCGGCCAGCTCCGCGCGGGCGGACTTCTCGGCGGTATCGAGCCGCTTGCTCCGGTCGGCATCCGCCTCGCGGAAGGCCGCCTCGGTCAGGGGCTTGCCGTCCGGCTGTTTCTCCCCGCGCCGACGCAGCTCGTCGACGAGCAGGGGCACCATGCACACGTCCAACGAGCGGGCCGCGCGCAAGGCCTCTCGGCCCCCCGAGGGCTCCGAGCGGGGAGAGGGTCCCGCCCACGTCACCCGGCACTTCTCGAGGGCGGGATTGTCTCCCTGGCGTCCCCGTGCGAGGCCGTGCATGGCCACGAGCTGGCCCTTGACCAGTTGCCCCACGGCCACCGATTGGGTCGCGTCCGCCTGGCACACGACCGAGTGCTCCGGGTGATTCGACTCGAAGAAGACGGAGAGGAGGCCGCCGGTGTCGCGGATGTCCTTGACCAGGCCGGTCACCTCCAGCTCGTTCCCGGTCTCCGCGTAGGAGTCGAGCAGGGTGCCGGGCGAGGTGCGCACGAGCTCCGCGGGAGGGGGCGGCTCGGACTTCTTGCAACCTCCGGCACCCACCAGCAAAGCCGACACCAGCAACGCACGCTTCAACGCGACCTCCTTCACGGATGAACGGACGACACCCTACCGCAGATGTCGCTCCGCGACGCGGTAGAACTGGGTCAGGGAGGAGTCCAGCAGTGACTGGCACGAGCGCATGTAGTGGTGTGCCCGAAGGAAGGGCAACCAGATGCGCTGGCCCACGAGCACCTGTGCTTCCATGAGATTCTGGCGCGGTATCCACTGGCCACCCAGGTGTCGCACCAGCACCTCGCCCAGGTACGCGCCAACGGCGGGCACCGCGCGCGTGTCGATGTGGTGCCGCTCGAAGACTCTCGGGAACTCCTCGTGCCAGAATTGGTAGTCGACCTCCGTGAGGGATTCGGGCGTTGCCTCGAGTACGGAGGGCACCTTCGTGTGTATCAGCGCCACGAGAAGCTCGGCGAGGTCGCTGTAGTGCTCGAGAGCGCGCTCCGGGTCTTCCACGTCCGGGGGGAGGGCGGCCTCCGCGGGGCGCCATTCGTCCGGTTCCGGCGGCTGCCAGGCGTTGAGTTCGGCGATCCTGCGCTGGCGCTCGTGGCTGGCGACGCTGTCCACGACGAGAGAGAGGAGCGGTGCCAGGTCCGGGGGGAAGTGGGGCTCCACGGGGGCGAGCGTGGCGCTGCGCTCGCGCAGGGTGCGCAACACGGTATCGAAGTCCAGGTCCGGCCGGAGGTGGACGTGGGCACGGGCCTGGGCCAGGCGCGCCTCCTCGCTAGCGAAGTCCGAGGCGATGGGCCAGGTCACCAGAAGGACGCATCCGTTGGGTAACTCCTCCACCCGCCAGGCTGGCGTGGACAGCATTCGCTCACGGCCGACAGCCGCCACCAACTTCGATCCGAAGACGTTGAGCCAACCCACCTCGTAGATCTTGTCGAACCCGTCTCGGCGTCGAGTCTCGTCGTCGCGGCCAAAGTCGGGGGCACCCGATAATTGTTCGTCAGCCAGACTGTGGGCCGAGGCATGGGAGACCGGGTAGCGAGAGGCCCATGCACGCACTGCCTCGATGAGTTGGAGACAGTGCTTTGCTTCCGCGAAAAAGGAGAGCGGCTTGATTCTGATCGTGAGGTCCAACTCGGGCGTAAGAGGTGGGAACCAGGCCCGCAGCGTCATGTCTAGCGCGGGCCTCTTCGTGCGATAGAGCCCGAGGGTTGTTCCTCGTTCATGGCGCTCCTCTTCCAATGATTTCCAGAGGGCGGTGCGTGCGTATTTACGCCGCCGCTTGCCTTCAACGACGTCTGGCATCCACTCGCCCGCGTGCTCCTCGAGCGCCTGGAAGAAGGGATCCAGCGCTCTCTCCGGCGGCACCTGGTGGTCGAAGGCACCCTTGAAGTCGAGCCAGAGGCTGTCCTCCGGCGGCAAATCGTGCACGCGCAGCACCTTCATTGAAACAGCACCTCCACGCCCGGAACCGCTGCTTTCGCGGTGTCCACGGCCAATTCACCCTCTTCGATGACGAGCACATCCGCGAAGCGCAGGCCAGTGCCCGGCTTCTTCACACCCACGTACGTCTCGATGCGGGGTTTGTCGAAGTCCCCGAGGAAGCGGCGCTCCGCCCGAGGCAGCTGCGCGTCGGCCCTCAGCATCTTCACCATGGTGCGTTCGAACTCCAGCCCCCGGAATTCGGCGGGTGAGGTGCACGTGAGGAAGGGGGCGAGAAGCGCCGCCCCTGTGCCGGAGGAGACATCTGGCCAGCCCGGGGGCACGGCCCGGCCTCCGCAGGTGCGCGAGTCCTGAGTGGCAATCCCGTCGCGGGTGCTCGGAGTCGTCTTGCCCGTGCGGGTCATGACGATGTCCGAGCCCAGCCCACGGACGCTGCCGCACCGGTGCGGCAGCGCCTGAGCGTCGGGCTCGATGGTGGACAGAGCGCCCGCACCGGGGCGCGGCGCCAGCGTGACGCACCCCGAGGCGAGCAGCGCGGCTCCCAGTAGCAGTGCCGCCCATCTGTAGCCCAGGGCCTCAGCGCGCACCGTGGAAGTCATCAGTGTCTCCGATGGATGACCTCCATATCACCACCTCACCGGAAGTAGCTCTGGGAGATGTCCACCGAATAGCCCAGCTCCAGCGTGGGCGCGGATGCCGCCACCAAGTACTGGCGGAAGTGGAGCACCTTGCCCGGCAGCGGCGTCGCGGACGGCTGCGCGTCCACGGGCGGTGTTCCCTCGATGGGCTCCATGCTGCCGCCCTCGCGCCGATAGTTGAAGACGGACGGGAAGTGCGCCCGGGCCTGGAGCGTGGCCACGGGCCAGGACACCCGGGGCAGCGCCAGCTTCAACCGTCCCGACAGGTGGAACACCCCCAGCTCCCGTGTGAGCACCACCTCCAGCGAGGCCTCCGTCTCACCCACGCGCGTGGGCGCCACCCGCACCTTGAGCCGCCTTCCGTCCGTCTGCTCTCCGGGCACCAGCGGCACCGAGTCCAGCAGCAGCCGCTCCAGGTGGTGTCCCTCGGGCAGCTCCAACTCCAGTTCCTGCTCCCGATCCAGGCGCAATGCATAGCGCACGCGCAGGCTCGCCTTGCCCTCCAGCGTGGACACCCAGGTGGCCTGGGCCTCGGGGATGCTCGGCTCCAGGGGCGGACGCACCACCTGCCGGGCCACCTTCGGCTCCGTGGCCGTGCGCCACCCCACGCGCAGTACGCCTTGCCTCGGGTACACCTCGGCACCCTCGCTCCCCGCGAGCGGCGGCTCCGTCACCGTGAAGGCCGTGGCATCCGCCTCCAGCCGCAGCGGGGCTGGCGTCAGGTGGGGACCGAAGCGCAGTTGCACCTGCCGCTCGGGGCCCGTCCCCGCCGGCCGCAGGGTGAAGCCCACGTCGAAGGCGTAGCGGCCGGGCTCGCGCGTCACCAGGCTCAGGTGCTCGCCCAGTGCGCCCACCGTGGCCTTGTCCAGCGTGGGCAGCGCCGTCAGGTACGTGTCCGCGTCCAGCTTCAACAGCCGCACCTCGGTCCACTTCCCCTCGGCGAGCACCTCCACTTCGAAGTGGCCTTCCACCAGCAGCGCCTCGCCGGTGAGCCGCCCCTTGAACTGGCTCTTCACCACCACGGCCTCGGTGGGCGGTGGGGCGGGGGTTTCATCCCGCTGCTGCTGGGCATGGAGCGCCATGACGTCCGTCAACGGCATCGTCACGGAGCCCGAGCTGATGGACAGCGAGGGCGAGGAGGTCGCCAACAACACACCGAGCACGAGAGACGAGGTCCACATGGGTCACTTCGCTTCCTGGGGGGAGGGGGGGAGATCCGACAGCAGGGCACGCACCTCGGCGCGGGTGGACAGGACCATCAGGCCGAGCAGCGCCGCGAGGATTTCCAGGGTGTAGATGAGGCCGGTGTAGCCCTGGAGGATGACGGCGGTGGTGGGCACTCCGAGCGTGGCGGCCCAGATGGCGGCGAGCCGCGAGGCGCGCTCCTGGGGGTAGAGGCGCCGGGCGTAGAGCACCACGGCGGCCCCGAGTCCGAGCGTGGCCAGGGCATAGGCCACGTAGAAGTTCATGAAGGCGGCCAGGTAGGCGAGCAGCACGAAGAAGAAGCCGTAGGCGGCGGCCACGAGATAGGACTCGTAGAAGGCGAGGGGCCGGCGGTGGTGCAGGCTGAGCGCGGCGAGGATCGCCAGGAGGCACAGGAAGGGCACCCAGGCGCGGCCCGCCATGGTGGAGATGATGGCGTCATAGGCCTCCACCGAGGGGAGGATGACGCCCAGGCTCACCCCGGACTCGAGCGACTGGAAGGCCCAGTCGAGCGTCACCGTGCCGCTGCCCGTCTTGACCTCGCTCGCGGCGAGCACCTGGGCCGGGTAGTCGTAGTTCTCGCCGCCCGCCACGGCCAGGTGCAGCCGCACGTCCCGGGCGGGCAGGGCGGGGTCCAGCTTGTAGAGGAAGGAGTCGAGTCCCCGGGCGCGGTAGCGGATGGAGAAGTGGCGCGTGGCGCCCTGGGGGATGCGGCCCGTCCACACGAGGCGGTTGCCGGACTCGCCCAGGTCCAGATCCGACTCGGCGCCATCCACGAGGAAGCTCAGCTCGGACAGGAGCACCTGGGACTTGTCCACCTCGATGGGGAAGATGAAGGCCACGTCGATGTCATGGCCCTCGCGGTTGACGGCGGCGTAGTCGGCCGAGAGGGTGAAGTCGAAGCCGGAGAAGTAGCGCAGGCCGCGCTTGCGGTAGTTCATCCCCGCCTGCACCTGCACGTGCTGTTGATCGAAGGGCAGGGGCTTGAGCTCGGTGAAGAGGGTGCCGCTCTGCACGTAGCGCAGCGAGGGCGCGGGCTGCACGACGGGGGCGCCCCAGCGCTCCTGCACGTCACCGGCGAGCTCCGAGTTGGCGAAGTCCGAGCGATCCACCACCTGGCTGGCGATGACGGCCGTGGCGAAGACGACGATGAAGAGGCTGCCGAAGACATGGTGGCGCGCGAGTCCCCCGAGTGTCCGCTTGAGCGGGGAAACGGAGGGACGGGGCGAGGCGGGAGTGTCAGGGCTCATGGGTCCAGAAGATGGGACCCGGGGGTGCAGTGCGAATGGTGACACCGTGCAGCCGCGAGGGATTGTTCGTGCAGAATCCGTGGCGAGGCCCACCTGTTGTGTCGGTAGACTGCGCCCCACACCCCCTGACCGGAGCCTCCCCATGAAGCACCCCATCACCGGCCAGCTCATCTGCGCGACGCCCTGCCCGTGAGTTCGAGCCCGGCCGACCATCCCGTCGCCTACCTCTCGGACGTGGAGGGGCTCTGGGAGAAGCTGGAGAGCTTCTGCCGGGACAATCCCCATGTGTCCCTGGAGCAGGGGGAGCACCTCGTGGTCCGGCCGGGCTCCACCTTCGTCTTTGGCGGGGACGCCGTCGACCGCGGCCCGGATGGGCGCCGGGTGCTGCGCACGCTCCTGGACGCCTGGCGGCGGCAGCCCACGCAGGTGGTGCTGCTCGCGGGCAACCGGGACATCAACAAGCTGCGGCTCGGACGTGAACTCAACGGGCACCCCCTGGCACGCACTCCCGCGGACATGCGCGCCGGCCCCCGGCCCGCGCTCTTGCGGTGGATCTTCGAGAACAGCATGGGCGCGAGGGGCGCCTTCGAGTTCCGGCAGGTGGAGCTGGCTCGCGCGGGCCTACCCGCGGGCGACGAGGACGTGGTGGCCAGCTTCCTGGAAGATGTGGGCCCCGGCGGCCTGATGCGGGACTACCTCGCGGCATGCCAGCTCACGCATCGCATCGGCAACACCCTGTTCCTCCATGGTGGATTGCACGAGGACAGCCTGGGCGGCGTGCCGTCCCGGGCGCTTCGGGTGGAGGGCGTGGAGGCCTGGAGCGACGCCCTCAACGGCTGGTACCGCGAGCAGATCCAGGCCTTCGTCGACGGGCGCATGGACGAGCAGGGCACGCCCGCCTGGGAGCCGCTCATCGCCTACCAGGCGCCCGTGCCGGGCACGCGCGTCAACACCGCGAGCGTGGTGTACGGGCGCATGGCCAACGCGCTCAACCACCCCGTCCTGCCGTCGCCGGGTCTCATCTCCACGCTGGCCGACGCGGGCATCCACCGGTTGGTGGTGGGGCATACCCCGAGCGGCGATTGCCCCTCGCTCCTGCGCGAGGGCGGCTTCGAACTCATCCTCGGGGACAACTCCTACGGCCGGGTGAAGGGCGCCTCCCGGCTCTTCTTTCGCGATGACAGCGTGTTCGTGGAGGGGGACGTGGTGCTGGACGATGGACGGAAGGATCGCCTGCGCTTCCAGCTCGTGCTCGGGGACGAGTCCCTGCCCATCGGCCGGCAATTGATCGACACCGGACAGTTGGTGAAGGGGCCTCTGGTGAGCGGGGACTGGCTGTTGTTCCGCGCGCTGAAGGGCTTCCAGGTCGAACAGGTGGCCGTGGCCCGGGGCTCCCTCGAGGGCCGGCCCCTGAGCTCCCCGCGCGCGGGGGGCTGACCCCCTCGGCGCCAGGGGGCCGTCCGTGGCATGGTGCGCCGCTCCATGCGCGTTCCCTCCGCACTCGTCCTCCTGCTCTTGTCCCTCCCGGCGTGGGCCCAGCCGCCGGAACTGCCGCTGACGGGCTTTCGAGACCGGGTGATGCTGGTGTGGGGCGGCGGCAAGACGCGCGAGGAGGCGGAGCGCTTCGTCGCGTCCTACCAAGAGCGGGCGAAGGACTGGGCGCGCGCGCTGGATCTGGCGCCGGGCTACCCGCGCATCTTCGAGGGCACGGAGGTGCCGGGACTGCGTCCCGGTGCCTTCTTCGTGGCGTTGGGGGTGTGCGAGGCGGGGGAGGGAGCGCGGCTGGGCAAGGTGTTCCAGGCGCTGGATCCCCTGTCCACCACGCGGGGAGTCCTGTGGGAGGAGGGCGCGTCCTCCGATTGCCCCTCCTTCTTACCGGGCTGGTCCTTCGGCACGAGCGCGAGGCTGCGCGTCCCGGAGGGGACCCTGGCGGCGGCCAGCTTCGACTACGAGGAGGAGGGAAAGCAGCCCACCTGGATGGGGGTGGTCGCGTTGCTCAAGAAGGGAGACGCGGAGAGCACCGTCCTCGAGCCCCCCGAGGACGACACAGCCTCGGAGGTGAAGCGCCTCAAGGCGGGCCGGGGCGAGCTGGTGCTGGAGGAGGCGCTGACGGAGCCCCCGTGCGACACCGGAGCGCGCACGGAGACGCACACGCGCACCTGGCATGTCTCCGCGCGCAAGGGGGAGATCGTGACGCGGCAGGAGAAGAAGCCGCTGCGGCACGCGCCCTGCGAGTCCCCGGCGGAGGACTCCACCGGAGAGTGAGCGCTACCGGCTGGCATCAGCGACCGGGCGCGCGGTGCCGCTCGGCTGCGCGGTAGAGTTGGGTGAGCGAATAGTCGAGGAGCGCCTGTCGCGAGGTCATGTAGCGCTGGGCCCGAAGGAAGGGCAACCAAACGCGGTTGCCCACGAGCACCTGTGCCTCCTCGAGCTTCTGGCGCGGAATCCACCGGCCACCGAGGTTGCGCACCAGCACTTCGCCCAGGTACGCCCCAATGGCGGGCACCGCATGCTCGTCGATGGCTTCCCGCAGGCGGCTCTTCGGGAACTCCTCGCGCCAGAAATAGAAGTCGGCATCCGTGAGAGACTCTGGCGTTGCAGCGAAGACGGAGGGCACCTCCGTGTGCAGCAGCGCCACGAGGTGCTCGGCAAGGGTGCTGTAATGCTCGAGAGCGCTCTCCAAATTCTCCACGTCCGGGGGCAGGGCGGAGTCAGCAGGGCGCCACTCCTCGGGCTCGGGGGGTTGCCACGCGTTGAGCTCGGCTATCCTCCGTTCGCGCTCGTGACTCGCGGCGCGGTCCACCACACGCGAGAGGAGCGGAGCCAGGTCCGGGGGGAAGCGGGGCTCCACGGGGGCGAGCATGGCACTGCGCTCGTGCAGTGAGCGCAGGATGGTGTCGAAGTCGAGGTCCGGCCGGAGGTGGGCGTGGGCTCGGGCCTGCGCGAGCCGTGCTTCCTTGGTGGCGAAATCCGCCACGGTGGGCCACGTCACCAGGAGCACGGAGCCGTTGGGGAGTTCCTCCACCCGGTGGGCTGGGGTGGACAACATGCGCTCGCGGCCGACGGTTTCCACCAGCTTGGGGCCGAAGACGTTGAGCCAAAAGACCTCGTAGATTTTGTCGAAGCCGTCTCTGCGTCGAGTCTTGTTGTCTCGGCCGTAGCCAGGAGCGCCCGCCAGTATCATGTCATCGGCGCTGTGAGCCATGGCATGCGTGACGGAATAATGGGAGGCCCATGCGCGCACCATCTCCACGAAGTGGTGGCAGCGCTCCGCCTCCGCGAAGAAGGAGAGGGGCTTCACGTTGATGAAGATTCCTAGATTGGGAGGCAGCGGCGGAAACCAGAGACTGAGCGACATGTCCAACGCGGGCCACTTGGTGCGATAGAGCCCGAGCCCCAATGTTCTTTTGCCGCGCTCCTCTTCCAGGGACTTCCAGACGGCGGCGCGGGAGTACTTGCGTCGCCGCTTACCCTCGACGACGTCTGGCATCCACCCGTCGGCGTACTCCTCGAGCGCTTGGAGAAATGGATCCAGCTGTCTTTCCAGCGCCGCCTGCTGGTCGAAGACAGTGTCGAACTCGAGTCGGAGGCGATCCTCCGGTTTCAGATCGTGCACGCTCAGCCGCTTCATTGAAACACCACCTCGACTCCCGGAACTGCGCTCTCGGTTGCGTCCACGGCGCGCTGCAACATGTTTACATCCGTGGGCATGAGTTCGTCCCCCTCGTAGATGAGGCGGACCCTCGGGACCTGCACTTCACTGCCCCCTGGCAAGAGGGAGTGGAGGGAGCCCCGGCGGATATCCAGCGTCTCGCCGTAGTACCTCAGGGCCTCGCTCGCGTCCTCAATCATCTGCGTTTCCAAGGCTTCGTACTTCAGCCCCGAGAGCTCGCGGCTCTTGAAGCTGAACGTCTCCACGCGACGTGGGCGCCCGCCGAGCGCGCCGTCCTCGATGACGAGCACATCCGCGTAGCGCAGACCAGAATCCGGCTTTCTCACGCCCACCTGCGTTTCAACGCGGGGCTTGTCGAAGTCTCCGAGGAAGCGGCGCTCGGCCCGAGGCCTCAATGCGTCAGCTCGCGAATGGCCTGCTCGTACTCGCCCCGCGAGAGCGAGGACAGCCCGTGGCCCGTACCCGCCCCGAGGTAGTAGAAGCCCAGCGGCACGCCGAAGGTGAGGTGGTCCACGCTGCCCAGCACCACGTTGCCCGCCGAGTAGTGCTGCTTCGCCGCGTCCCGCTCCACCTCGTCGAGGTCCTGCTGGTAGGACGGTGGGAGCTGGCCTCGTTGCTGGGTGTAGTGGGTGTACCAGGCATTCTTCTCCTGCTCGTGGGTGAGCAGGTCCGTGACGGCGCGGCCCGCCCCCCGCAGCAGGTCTCCGGGTTGGAAGTCCCTGTCCGGACGAGCCGAGAGTTTCAGGCTCCGTGCTTCCAACTCCGCACGGGCCCTGGGCATCCGCCCCAGCGTGGTCTCCAGCCGCTTGTCCCGGGCCAGCCAGAAGAGAAGCTCCCGCAGCTCATCGTCATAGGCCGAGTCGAGGAGGAAGCGGACGAAAACCTCGGCATGGGCGACTCCATACTTCTCGGTGGCATGCAGGGTGAACGAGAGTCGCTTGCGGTTGAGAATGCCGGCGGCGTCCTCTCGTATGGGCCCCAGCGAGCCGAGTCGCACGGCATCCCAGTCCGTCAGCGACTCCACCAGCCGGGGCATGTCCACGTGCTCCTGGAGTGCGACGTATTCCGCGGGCGAGCCGCACGTGAGGAAGGGCGCGAGGAGTGCTTCGCTGTCGTTGGAGGAGTCGGGCCAGCCGGCGGGCACGGCCTGACGTCCACAGGAGGGCGGCTCGCCCGAACTCGCCAGGGCAGCGTCCGGGCCCAGTCCGCGGGTGCCGCGGCGGCGGTGCAGCCTCTCCTGCTCGCCCGGCTCGGCGGAGCGGACGTGGAGCGGGGGCGCGGTGGCCGCCGTGTCTCGAAACTGGGAGAAGGCGTGGGAGCCCTCCGCGAGGCTGCCGCCCTGTCGTGGCGCCAGCGTGACGCAGCCGGTGGAGAGCAGCACGGCCCCCAGCAGCGCTACCCACCCGTGCGCCCGGGTCTCAGCGCGCATTGTTCATCTCCAGGCCCAAGGAGGCGTAGGCGCCCGGGCGCAGCGCCCCGCCCGCGGGCCCAGCAGGGTGCCGCCCTTGGCCAGCGCGTACAGCGTGCGGCTGAATCGCCAAGGAACCCACCGGGGAGAGCGCTACCGGCTCATGGCCGAGGACATGGTGCCCGCCCACTGCCAGGGGGCGCCCCGGTCACCCGGCAGCGAGTTGAAGTACTCCCAGCTCGCGACGCCGCCGAACTCCTGGTACGAGCCCACGAGGCCGCGCACGGTGTTCTGCGCGGTGGTGATGTCGACGTAGCCCGAGCCGCCGTTGACGGGGTTGCTCAACATGCCAGCCACCACCTTCTGGGCGGGGATGACGCGGCGGTTGACGATGGCCTGGTAGCCCGAGGGCGTGCCCATGAAACCCCAGCCATTGTAGAACTGGGCGTTGAACCAGGAGATCTGCGAGCCCACGTCGCGGTAGAGCTGCTCGTAGTTGAAGCCGGAGAGGTTGCCGCCGCCGTAGAGCGCGGTGGCCACGGGCGCGAGCGTGATGACGAAGTTCTGGCCGAAGTCCGCCCGGAGCGCGCGGATGAGGCGCTCCATGCCGGCGAGTGACATGTACTCCTCGACGTCCAGGTCCACACCATCCAGCTTGTAGGTGGTGATGATGTTCTTGAGGACGGGGTAGTAGGTGTTGAAGTCGGTGTCGAGGCGCTGGAAGCTGCCCTGGGCCGCGCCGCCCACCATGCCGAGCACTCGCACGCCCCGGGCCTGCATCGCCGCGAGGTCCGCCCACATCTGGGTGAACTTGGGGGAGTTGGGCGGATCGTCGTTGAGGTGGACGTTGGTGGGGGAGTTGAGGTGGATGGCGGCGACGATGACGTCACTGACGCGCGTGTTGTTGTTGGTCAACCCGAGCGGCGACACATACGCGCCATTGTAATACTGGGTCTGGTAGTACACGACGGTGCGGCGGCTGTTGACGGGGCGCACGCTGGCGGTCCACTTCTGGGCGCCGGTGCCGTTGCAGTCCCAGAGCTGGAGCTTGGTGCCGCTCGTGCTGTTGCCGTCCGGGAGGTCCAGGCACTTGTTGGCCTGGGGGTTCACCAGATCATTGGAGGGGGTGTGGATCCACTGCTGGGCGCTGGTGCCGTTGCAGTCCCAGAGCTGGATGGCGGTGCCATTGGTGGTGCCGGAGTTGGAGACGTCGAGGCACTTGCCGAAAGCACGGAGGGTACCATCGGCGACGAGGGACCAGTTCTGGGCGTTGGTGCCATTGCAGTCCCAGAGCTGGATGCGGGTGCCATTGGCGGTGTTGCCGTCGGGCACGTCGACGCACTTGCCCGCGAGCCCCTTGAGGGTGCTGGTGACGTTGGGAGCCGCGAGGGCGGAGGAGGCCAGGGGCAGGGCCGCGACGGAGAGCGCCGCGGCAAGAGAGGTGACGAACCGTGGAGTCATGGCGGAAGAAGAGGACTCCCCGGAGTTTTTCGGGTTTTATAGGATTAACCTGAATTTCTTGGCCATGTTGTCCGCATGCCGATAGATGCGCCGCCGCCGCCCCTGGTCACCGGCTGCCCGGACACCGACTTGAGTCTGAGGTAGCATTCGTTCCAACTTCGCAGGCTGTCGGGGCTCTCAATGAGTACTTCGAACCAGCTGGACATTCTCCTGTTGCCGCAGGTGAAGCGCATCGCGGGCGCGCTGGGCTTGGACACATCGGGCCGGAACAAGGCATCCCTCGTGCGTTCCGTGAGCCGCAAGCTCTCGACAGCGAGCGGGGGAGACCCTGTCGAGGCGGTGCAGCGCCTGGTGGGTCTGCTCACGCCCGAGGAGATGCAGCGCCTCCTCTTCGAACAGTACTGGATCGGTGCATCGAGCGTGTACGAGTTCGATGAGGGGGCCCATCTCGGCCTTATGGTTGCGCGGAACCTGCTCGAAACGCTGTGCAGTGCCGACGCGCTGGATGACGACGGCACGACCATGGACCGCATCGCACGTGCCTCCCAGTGGGCGCAGTACATGCGCGTGGCGGCGGACGAGGACGAAGCGTTCGATGACGACGAGGACGAGAACTCGGGGGACGACGTAGAAGAGTCGGACGATGCAGAGGACTTCCTCCTGGCGGCCGCTGCAGAATCTTCCGAAGGGGAGTGGGCGGAGCAGTCCCTGATCGCTGCAGGGCCGGGGCTGGTTCCCAGCACGGACCTGGAGCCAAAGCGGGATGCCCTGTTCGAGCACCAGCAACGCGCTCTCCGAGCCCTGACCAGTTGGTGGAACAGCGCCCAGCCAGCAGGCATTCTGAGCCTGCCTACAGGCGCTGGGAAGACGCGCACCGCCACCGCCTTTGCGCTCCGGCAGGTTGTCGGTCAGAGCGGTGGGGTGCTCTGGCTCGCGCACCGGCACGAACTCGTGAACCAAGCGGTGATGTCCTTCGCCACCCACGGCGAGGACGCCGCGCGACCGTTCTTCATCGGTCGCTTCGAGGCTGGGCGCCGCAAGACGCCGGACCCAGTGGACGTGCTGGTCGCCTCGGTAACAAGCCTTGCCTACGATAATAATCGGCAGGTCGGCGCGGTGAGGCGCTTGTGCCCTAATCTGAAACTCATTGTCGTGGACGAATGCCACCACGCCGTGGCCCGGACTTGGCGAGGGCTCATTGCGACTTTGCAGAAGCGGCATCCAGGGGTGCGTGTCCTCGGCTTGTCTGCCACACCGACCCGTACGTCAGAGCGAGAACGTCCCGTGCTTGCCCGCATCTTCGGCAGGCTCATCCACAGTGAGCCCACGCTCCCGCTGATCCAGGCGGGAATCCTCGCCTCACCGCGCGTCACAATTGTTCGGACGGAACGCCGGTATGCGGCGACCGAGGCCGAGAGGCGATTCTTCGTCCAGTTTCACGACCTCTCCCCTGCACTCATCAGGCGTATGGGACAGGACCATGAGCGCAATCGCTTCATTTCCGGGCAGGTAGCGCAGAATGCCCGCGCATGGGGAAGGATCCTCCTCTTCGCAGCTACGGTCGAGCAGGCCGAGCAGCTTCAGCGCCTCATCCATGAGCACCTCTCGTGCGCGGTGCTGACGGGGGCCTCGCCCAAAGAGGAGCGGCGCGCAGCGGTGGCTGCATTCCGTGACGGGCGTCTGCGCGTCTTGGTCAACGTGGAACTCTTCACGGAGGGAACGGACCTGCCCGCCGTCGACACCGTCGTCCTCGCACGGCCGACAAAGAGCCCCATCCTGTTCCAGCAGATGGTAGGTCGAGGGATGCGAGGCCCGAAGGTGGGCGGCACCGCTTCATGCAACATCATCGCGTATACGGATGACATCCTCGGCTTGATGGGCCAACAGATAGCAGGGCCTGACGAGTTGCCCAGCTTCATTACTGCGGAAGAGGCCCTTGAGGAACTCGGGAGCCGTCCGTCACGTGACTCGGCAGAGCAGCGGAGCATCGCATCTGGGGACCCGACCGAGATTTCGACCTCTGGCTCATTGCCCTTTCCCGAGTTGCCTCAGGTCGTCCAACAGGCACGTCCAGGGTCGGCTCCGGCTGACGACAGGGGCCGGACTGCTGCTTCGCCTCGAGACAGCGCCCGAGTCGTAGACCGGCAGCACTCTTCAGGCCCGGAGCCGACCCGGGGCTCTCCTCAGCCTATCGAACAAAGGAGGCGCGAAACGCCCGCCGACGCTTCGAAGGCGGACTCCGTCAAGAAAGTCTTGGCCGGGGTCGTCATCGCGGGAGGCTCAATTTCGGTCGCAACCGAGTCCTTCGTGCCGCTGCTCGTCGCGCTCGGTTTCGCTGCAGGCATCTGGTGGGCACAAAGCCGTGTGCGGTGAGGCTCATTAGCACTACCAATAGAGTTTCCGAGCGCTGCTTCACCGTGGAATAACGGCCCGTCAAAGCCGAGGCCTGCGCACGGTAATGAAGCGCACACCCGAGTAGAGGGGCATGCTCAGGAGTACCATGAGCATGTCTTCGAGGTACTGAGCGATGCAACACGGACTTGTCGCAGCATGCAGCAATGCCGGGCGTCACTGACAAAAGCACTGGGTCGCTTGCGACGGCAACTTGAGTCAGAGGGAACCTTTCTCAACATGCTGGTCGCCCGAACACAATGAATACAGGTATCCCTCATGCCAATGCGGTACTTCAAATTGTCCGAGGATGTCTACGTTCTTGGTCGGTGGGTGTTGGGAACTCCCATTGGTTCGCAGGGGCAAGAACTTGGCTCACCCGTGTTCCTGCAAGGAGAACGGGTGAGCGTGGATGGCCCGATTCGCATTCCGCTGTATCAGCCCGGCAAGCCCCTCGACTATTCCCACGCGGATGCGGGGACCGTTCCTGTTGTCCACGCCAAGGTGGGTGACATCCTGAACCGAATGGCGTCCAAGGATGTGCAACTCTTCCCGGTCGAGGTGGAGACACAGCGAGAGCCGTATTTTCTCGTCAACGTTATCCACACCGTGAAGTGCATCGACGATCAGGCCTCCGAGGAGGTCTCGTACTGGACGGAGGAGGACGGCCTGCCAGAGAAGGTCGGCACCTACTTCTCGGTGGCTGGAATGAGAATCGATCCAACCCAGGTGGGCGGCGCGAAGATGTTCCGCACCTGGGGATGGAACATCGCACTCATCGTTTCCGAGGAGATCAAGACGGCCTTGGAGCACATAGGTGCCACGGGAGTGAAGTTCAAGGAGGTGTAGTGCTCTGGCTCGTACTACACCCCGGTCAGAGTGGCACTTGGCGGTCGCGGGCGACGTGCTTCATCTGTGTGGGTGTTGCCGCACGCGCCGTCTTGAAAGCTCGACCTGTCGTTGCGCGCGCCGTCACCCGCACCTCAGGGGTTGCCATGACCGGCATCGGCGCGCTCATGCTCATGGATCGCCTGGCGCAGCGCTGACCTCGAGACGCCTCATCCCGAGACTTCCCGACCGCTCACGGTCATCATCGTCGCGAGCATGGTTGCGACGGGTTTCGGGCCCGCGTCGGTCTCCGCGAACACGTCACCCGTGGTGACTGTCAGCGTCCGGCCGGGCTTCGTCACCCGCCCATGTGCGACGAGCCTGCGGCCGGCGGCGGGCGCGAGAAAGTTCACCTTGTACTCCACCGTCAGGACGGCGGTGTCCACGGGCATCAGCGAGTACGCGGCGTAGCCGCATGCGCTGTCGACGATGGCCATAACGATGGCCGCGTGCAGATACCCGTGCTGCTGCGTGAGGTCCTCTCGGAATGGCAGCTCGATGATGACCTCGCCCGGCGATACGGAGGTCAGCGCCGCGCCGATGGTGTTCATCACGCGCTGGCGCGAACGCGCTGCTCGAACGCGGCGTCTGCTGGCGTGAAGACCTGCGGTCCGAAGGGGGGGCCTGGCGGCGCTCATCGAAGTGCTCCCGCCCGAAAGAGTTCGGGGCGTTCGAATCATACCGCGAACTCCTCAGGGCTCGACCGTGGTGGGCAGGCGTCCCCGGTCCTTCGAGACGGGCAGATAGCACTTGCCCTGGTACTCGGCCTGAACCTTGACGCAAGGGGGAGTTCGACTGAGTTCCACCCAGCATCCACCGTTGATTTCCTTCTCATCCAGATCGGGTCGGCAGGGCGACGCTGCCTGATTGCGGAAGGGTTTGGTGGGTAGGGGATAAGCCACCGCCATCGGATCGGGCCCCTCCGTATCGGTCAGCGAGGGCGCGTCCAGAAGGTCGTGGACTTCGGACATCTCGCCCACTGGCCCGGTGCTTGGATGTCCGGGCTCGCGCGTCAGGTGGAGCCAGGCGACCCCCGCCATGAGCGCAAGCACGCCCGGAGCACACGGGCGCCGGGAGACAGTGGGTAGAGGGCGCATCGGCGTAGGCGCGAGGTGAGTGCTCACCCGGGAATTGTATTCCACCCGCTGGAGCGAGGTGCCCATCCACATGAAGATGGTGGCCAACTCCTGTACTGGCAGAGGAGTGGGGGACGCATCGACCCACAACCGGATCGTGGTGTGGCTGCGTCGGCAGGTGACGCGCAGCTCATAGTCGCCCGAGGGCGCCCACTGCACCCGGTCGCTGGGATGGAACTCGAGGGCCGCCTGCCCCGTGTCCACCTGCCAGGCGTCGTACAAGTGGCCCAACTCGGGCCCCACCTCGTCGTAGCTCGCGCCGAGATCGAACCGCTCCGGTGCGCCGCGCGCCCGGGTCTTCTCGTCCGCCACGGGTGACCCCTCCTCCTTCGGGACTGCTCCGTGCGTTGGACTCCATTTGACTCCTCACGTCAAGTCCCGTGACATGTCCTCCTGGGTTGAGTGAGGAGAGTGGCACCCTATCTCCGGCCTTCCGGGTGGAGGATGACGGGCAGACGCTCATAGCGGTGCCACAAGGGGAGGCGCTGGAGTTTGAGCTCCCCGGCGGGTACGGCCAGACGCAGGTTGGGACAGCGTTCGATCAAGGTCTTGATCGCGATCCGGGTTTCCATGCGGGCGAGCGCGGCGCCCAGGCAGTGATGAGGCCCGTGTCCGAATCCCAACTGCTTCTTGGGAGGCCGCCGGATGTCGAAGACCTCGGGGTTGGTGAACACCGCGGGGTCCCGATTCGCGGCCCCCAGGAGCGGGACCACGGGTGAGCCCTTCGGGATGCGGACGCCGCGTATCTCGATGTCCTCCATCGCGTAGTTGGGCTTCGTGCCGTGAACAGGCCCCGCGTACCGCAGGATCTCCTCCACGGCCGCGTCGAGGAGCGTCCCGTCCGCCTTCAGCGCCTCGAACTGCTCGGGGTGCTGGAGAAGGGTCACCGCGGCGTTGGTGATGAGATGCACGGTGGTCTCATAACCCGCGATGATGAGCAGGATCGACATGCTGACCAGCTCTTCGTGGGAGAGCTTCTCGCCGGCCGCCTCCGCTTGAATCAGCCCGGTGAGGATGTCGTCTCCCGGAACCGAGCGCTTGCGCTCGATGAGCTCCTCGACCAGGTCGATCGTCCGGGGCATGTCGAAGAGGAGCGTGCGAAGGACTGTCCACCCACTGAACCCCTCCGACAGCGCGCGCAGCCCGGCCCTGAACCTCGGCATGTCCGCCTCGTCGATGCCCAGCATCTCGCGGATCACGGTGACTGGAATCGGGAGGCTATAGGCCGGGATGAGGTCCACGGTGTTCCGCTGCTCGGCCTCGTCAATCAGCTCGTGGGTCAAGGTCTCGATGCGCTCGGACAGCTTGCCCAGGGCCTTGGGGGTGAAGGCCTTGGAGACCAGGGTGCGTTGCCGACGATGCGCCGGGTCGTCGCTTGTGATCATGCTCGACATCATCGGCGCGAGTCTCTTCGGCAGGGGAAACAGGAACCGCCCGCCCCCCGTCGCGGTCGTCCGGTTTCGCACGAGGCGAGGGTCATTGAGCGCGTTGGCACAGTCGTCATAGCCAGCGAGGAAGAACACTCGCATGACGCTGAGTCCTCCCTGACAGACGGGGGCTTCCTCATGCATCCAGCGGTAGTAGCGGAATTTGTTCTCGGTGAACTCCCGCGACATGACGTTCACGGGGAGACGCGGGGCGTTCTTCTTGGAAGGGCGACTCACCATTCTTCTCCAGGGTTGGGGGTTGGACTCACCGCTCGTTCCAATGCGCTCGTTGAAGACCCTGGTGCTGGAGGACGGAGGACGTGGCGATTAGGGTACGCGGGAACGGTCAGCCTAGGGAGAGCCATGCGCGCGGTGGTGATTCAGCACGAGGAGAACGTGGGCGTGGGCATGCTCGGCCCGGCCCTGGAGGCGGTGGGCTTCAAGCTGGTCAACCGCTTCCGGAGCACCCGGCGAGAGGATGTGGACGCCGAGTTGCTGGTGGTGCTGGGTGGGTACATGGGCGTCTACGAGGCGGACCGTCACCCGTTCCTCGGCGAGGAGGTGGCGCTGCTGGCCGAGCGGCAGGCGTTCGGGCGGCCGGCGCTGGGCATCTGCCTGGGCGCGCAGATGCTGGCGGCGGCGGCGGGCTCGGAGGTGTTCCTCGGCAAGAATGGCTTCGAGGTGGGCGTGGCCCCGGTGCGCTGGACGAAGGAGGGCATGGCGGATCCCGTGCTCGCGGGCGTTCGCCCCCGTACGGCCGTGGCGCACTGGCACCAGGACACCTACAAGCCCGTTCCGGGCGCCACGCTCCTGGCCTCCACGGACCGGTATTCGCAGCAGGCCTTCCGGCTCGGGGACTCGTACGCGTTCCAGTTCCACCTGGAGCTCACCGCGGACGAGTTCGATCACTGGCTCGTGAAGGACGCCGAGGATCTGAGCGAGCTGTACGAGAAGAACGTGGACGAGCTACGCGCCCAGATTCCCAAGCTGCGAGCGGCGGAGCCGGAGAACCGCGAGTTGATTGATCGGCTCGCGCACCATTACGCGCGGGTAGCCCGCGCCTCCCGCTGAGTCCCACGGTCATCCGCGCCTCATGGTTTCGCGGCGTCGGGACCGAGAACGAGACACAATCGCAGGGCGGCGTCGACGACCTCGTGAAGCGGTTGCGCATAGCCACTCGCGATCCAACTCAAGGCGATGTGGATGACGCCGCCGACCGCGCCCGCGCGCAGCAGCGGTTGATCGACCGTGCTGCTTTCCCCCTGTGGGTCGAGCGTCCGTGCGATCAGGTCCCCCAATTCCCGGAGGGATGCCACGAGGGCCTGGTCGACGGCTGGGCCCTCGCCCGAGATCTCCACGAGGAACACGCGCGCCGACCGGGGACTGTCCCGGAGCGCCCTGTAATAAGCGTCGAGCATCGCGCGCGTTCGCTCGACGGGGCCTCCCGGAGTCTCGGCACCGGCCTTCTCCACCTCTCCCAGGAGGACCTGCGTCACCGCCTGGAATGAGGCGACGAGCAACTCCTCGCTGTTGGAGAAGGACTCGTAGAAGTAGCGCTCGGTGAGCCCGGCCGCCTCGCAGACCGCCTTCACCGTCGCGTGGCGGTAGCCCTGCTCGCCATAGACTTGAATCGCCGCCTCGAGGAGCTGCTCGCGCCGCTGGGCTCTGCGCTCCTCGGCGGAGGAGCCGCGGTAGCGTCGTCGGTCGGCCACGGAAGGGGAGGGCATGTGACCTCATTGACACGGACCGTTGTCAGATGCAAACTGACAATAGGCGGTGTCACTTTCCTGGGTGGAGATCGATGGCTCACCGGACGAAACAACTCGAACACATGTCTGGCGCCTTGGCGGGCGGGGCCGAGACGCCGACGGAGCACCGCGACGTGATCATCGTCGGCGCGGGATTGTCTGGCATCGGCGCGGCGTACCACCTCCAGTCGAATTGCCCCTCCCGGAGCTACGCGATCCTCGAAGGGCGTGAAGCGATTGGTGGGACCTGGGATTTGTTCCGCTATCCGGGCATCCGCTCGGACTCGGACATGCACACGCTGGGCTACTCGTTCCGGCCGTGGACCGACGCGAAAGCGATCGCCGACGGGCCGTCCATTCTGCGCTACGTGCGTGAGACGGCGCGCGAGCATGGAATCGAGCGTCACATCCACTTCCGCCACCACGTCAAGCGAGTGTCCTGGTCTTCAGAGGAGGCGCGCTGGACGGTCGAGGCGGAGCACGGGCCCGAGAAGAAGCTCGTCCGCTTCACCTGCGACTTCCTGCTCATGTGCAGCGGCTACTACAACTATGCCGAGGGCCACCGGCCCGAGTTTCCGGGTGAGGCGCGCTTCCAGGGGACCTTCGTCCATCCGCAGTTCTGGCCGGACAACCTGGACTACACGAACAAGCGCGTCGTCGTGATTGGCAGCGGCGCGACGGCCGTCACCCTCGTGCCCGAAATGGCCAGGACGGCCGCTCACGTCACCATGCTGCAGCGCTCGCCGACCTATGTCGTCTCGCGCCCGGCCGAGGACCGCATCGCCAATGTGTTGCGCCGCCTCCTGCCGGCGAAGCTCGCCTATGCGCTCACGCGGTGGAAGAACGTGCTCACCGGCATGCTCTACTACAAGCTGGTGCGGAAGATGCCCAAGCGGGCGAAGGATCACCTCGTCGACGAGGTGCGCAAGCAACTCGGTCCCGGCTACGACGTCGCGACCCACTTCACCCCGCGCTACGACCCGTGGGACCAGCGCGTCTGCCTGGTCCCCGATGCCGACCTGTTCAACGCGCTCAAGCAGGGCCGTGCCTCGGTGGTCACCGACCACATCGAGACGTTCACGGAGAAGGGGCTCTCCCTGCGCTCTGGCCAGGAACTCGAGGCGGACATCGTCGTGACCGCCACGGGTCTCAAGCTCCAGCTCTTGAGCGACATCGAGTTCAGCATCGACGGCGAGCGGCGCGACCTGTCGAAGTGCCTCAGCTACAAGGGCATGATGTTCAGCGACGTGCCGAACTTCGCTTACACGTTCGGCTACACCAACGCATCGTGGACGCTGAAGGCGGATCTCACCTGCGAATACGTCTGCCGGCTGCTCAACCACCTGGAGCGGCGTGGCTACACGGCCTGCACGCCGCGCCGTGACCCCTCGGTCGAGGAGCGGCCGTTCCTCGACTTCTCGTCGGGCTATGTCCAGCGGGCGCTCGACCTGCTGCCGAAGCAGGGTTCGAAGCGGCCGTGGCGGCTCCACCAGAACTACGCGCTCGATCTGCTCACGCTGCGCTTCGGCGAGGTCGACGATGGCACCCTGGAGTTCTCCCGTGCGTCGAAGTCGGCGTCGGCCAGGGGTAAAAAATCCCTGCTCGAGGCGAACAGGACGCGTGCCGCCTGACCTCCATCCAGCCTGGAGGCGGTGAAGGTGCTTGTCCAGGGGGGAGTGCCTAGCCTTGTCCGACCAACGACTTCTCGTGAGAGGAGACACCATGGCGGCGAAGCAGGGCTGGAAGGCGGGAGTAGCGCTGGGTCTGCTCGGTGTGGCGGGGCTGCTGGCGGGCTGCAACGAGCGCCAGGATCGGGATTTGCGCAAGGACGCCCGGCAGGCGGGTAGGCAGGTTGGCGAAGCGGCTCGGGATGTAGGTGACGCGACCCGGGAAGCCGTCGAGGGGTTCAAGGAGGGGGTTGGAGGCTCGGGGCAGAGCCCGAGCGAGCAACCCGCCAGGCCCGTCGAACAGACCCTTCGTCATGAGGGAGACGGTCCCCGGGAATGACCGTCGTCCGCTGATTTCTAGGGTTCGTCGTGGACCCCGAGGGGACTATCGTAGGCGCACGAATGGTTTCGCCACCGGGCAAGGGTGCCCCGGGGGCGCCACCTCTTGGTCCAGCATGTCCAATCTGATCGATTCCCAGAAGCTGTTCGACTCCGCTCCCGCTCCGCTCATGGTACTGGACCGGGAGCTGAAGTACGTCGCGGCCAACCAGGCCTACTTGAAGGCCACGTCGCTGCGGCGTGACGAGATCATCGGACGCAACGTCTTCGAGGTGCTTCCCCAGGACACGACCCCCTCGGAGGCGGGCAGCACGCGAAAGCTCCGGGATTCCCTCGAGCGGGTCCTCGCCAGCCGCTTGCCGGACCTGCTCGCGATGGCGGTCCAGCCCATCTCCCGCGCCACCGAGCATGGCAGGGTGCTCGAGAAGCGCTTCTGGAGCTACTCCCACAAGCCCCTCCTGGATGCCGCGGGTGACGTGGCCTTCATCCTCCAGCACGCCGTGGACGTCACCGACCTGCGCACCCCGGACAGCGGGGTGAAGGACGCGCGGGTGGAGCGGCTGGAAGGGGTCTCCTCGGAGCAGATCGCGGCCCTGCTCGGTCAGGCGTGGACCGTTCAGGAGAACAACCAGGAGCTGGACCACGAGCGCCGCTTCCTGCGCCAGTTGATCGATCTGCTCCCCGGGTGCGTGGGCGTCCTGCGCGGTCCCGACTTCGTCTTCGAGCTGGCCAACGCCAGCTACCTGCCCTACCTCAACTTCCGGAACGTCGTCGGCCTGCCGCTGAACAAGGCGCGTCCCGAGCTCGAGGGCAACAAGGCCGTCTACGACATGCTCAGCCGGGTGCTCTACCAGGGCGAGACCATCATCATGCGGGGGTTCAAGGTCCCCGTCCGCAAGACGCCCGAGGGCCCGGTCGAGGAGATCGTCGCGGACTTCGAGTACCGGCCCGTCCGCCTGCCAGGCGGGCCCATCCTGGCTGTCCTCATCTATGGCCAGGATGTCACCGAGAAGACGCGCGCCGAGGAGCAGGTGCGCCATTACCAGGAGCACCTGGAAGAGTTGGTGCGCGAGCGTACCCGCGCGCTCGAGGAGAGCGAGGCCGAGCGGCTCAAGACGGAAGCACAGCTGCGTCAGTCCCAGAAGATGGAAGCCGTGGGCAAGCTCACCGGAGGTGTGGCCCATGACTTCAACAACCTGCTCCAGGTCATCGCTGGCAACCTCCAGCTCCTGCAGCGCGACGTGGTGGGCAACGAGCGCGCCCTGAGCCGCGTCCAGACCGCCGCCCGCGCCGTGGATCGCGGCGCCAAGCTCGCCTCCCAGTTGCTCTCCTTCGCGCGCCGCCAGCCGCTCCAACCGCTCATCGTCAACCTGAGCCGGCTGGTGCGCGGCATGGATGAATTGCTGCGCCGCACGCTGGGCGAGGACGTGCAGATGGAGACCGTCACCGCTGGAGGGCTGTGGAACACGGCCATCGATCCCAACCAGCTCGAGAACGTCATCATCAATCTGGCCGTCAATGCCCGTGACGCCATGAACAACAACGGCAAGCTGATGATCGAGGTCGGCAATGCCGTGCTCGATGAGCACTACTGCCGGTTGCACCCCGAGGTACTCCCCGGCCAGTACGTGCTGCTGGCCGTCTCGGACACCGGCGGCGGCATGTCACCGGAGGTGATGGAGCGGGCCTTCGAGCCCTTCTTCACCACCAAGCCCGAGGGCCGCGGCACGGGTCTGGGCCTGAGCATGGTGTACGGCTTCGTCAAGCAGAGTGGCGGTCACATCAAGCTCTACAGCGAAGTGGGGCATGGCACGACCATCAAGCTCTACATGCCTCGCGCGTTGGAGGCCGAGTCGGCGGACGCCCAGGTCATCACCGGGCCCGTCGAGGGCGGCACGGAGACCATCCTGGTGGTGGAGGATGACGCCGAGGTGCGTGCCACGGTGGTGGAGATGGTGGGCGAGCTGGGCTACCGCGTGATCAAGGCCGTGGACGCGCAGAGCGCGCTGGTGATTCTCCAGAGCGGCGTCCCCATCGAACTGTTGTTCACCGACGTGGTGATGCCCGGTCCGGTGCGCAGCCCCGAACTGGCCAGACAGGCCAAGGTGTTGCACCCGGACATCGAGGTGCTCTTCACCTCGGGCTATACGGAGAACGCCATCGTTCATGGCGGACGGCTCGACGCGGGAGTGCAGTTGTTGAGCAAGCCCTACAGCCGGGAAGACATGGCTCGCAAGCTGAGGCAGTTGCTCAACAACCGTCAGCAGCGGCTGGCGGTCCGCGCGCCCCCCCGCGCGGCGCCAACGCCCAACACGCCCGCGCGCCCCCCCGCGCCCGCCGCGTCGCGTCGGCTGCGCGTGCTGCTCGTGGAGGATGACGAGGACGTGCGCTCCTCGGCGTGCGAGTTGATGGATCTGCTGGGGCACGAGGTGCTGGCGGTCACCAGCGCCGAGGAGGCCAAGGGGGCGATGGCCGCCAGCGGCTTCGACGTGTTGTTCACGGACGTGTCGCTGCCAGGGGTGTCCGGAGTGGATCTGGCGCGCGAGGTGGCGGACCGGAAGACGGGAATGAAGGTCATCCTCGCCTCGGGCCATGGAAACGTGGCGCGTCCCCAAGGAGAGGCCCCGCTGGAGGGCGTGGTGGTGCTGCCCAAGCCCTACACGCTGCCGCAGATCCAGGAAGCCCTGGAGCAGGCGGTGGCCCTGCCCTGAGGTCGCTCGAACCGGGCGCTAGAACGCCCGGTTCACGGCGTAGGCGGCGATCTTGTGCTCGGCCTTGTAGGTATTCGCGCCGGGAATGCCATCGATGGGGCCGGTGTAGCCGAAGCTCCGGCCAACGGTCTGGACGCGGGTCCAGTAGATGGAGCCGGGAACCCCATCCTCCTGTGCGGAGGTGCGCGGCGTCCCGCGGTTGTTCAGCTCGCGAGCGGTGATCCTCACGCGAATCTTCTCCGTCTGGGGTCCCGTCACGCCATCGATGGGGCCGGTGTAGCCGAAGTCACGCTGGCCCACGGTCTGGATGCGCTTGTAGTAGATGACGCCCGGGATGCCGTCCTGCTCCGTCGTCGTCTGGGGCAGGGAGCCACCACCGCCACCGCCGATCGGATCGCCACCGCCGCCGGCGATCCGTCCGCCCGCGTAGTCCATGGACCAGCCGAGATACCGCGCGCCTGTCGCGCTGGAGTAACCCGAGACACTGTTGATGCCGATGGCGTCTCCCCACGACGCGGAGAGCTTCCGGGTGGCCATGAAGACCGTCCCGCCACCGCCATTGAGGTCGGCACCGACATGGCCGTAAGCGCCGATGTCCCACCAGTGGAAGGCGCCGATGAGCGCCCTGGAGGCATCCGTCGAGACGATCTTTGATGCCCGGTAGGCCAGGATGGCGGAGTCGCGGGCCGAGGACTCCGGCAACTGGCCAAAGCGCCACATCAGGGAGCCGCACCACTGATCCCACGAACCGCCGTCCCGCTTGGGATTGGCGGCGGCGTAGGCCCGGGCCCGGTCATAGATGGCCGAGTTGGCCTCGGCGCTGAGCGTGCCCGTCTCGGACGCATCGACCGCCACCACGTCCTCGGTGGTTCCTCCGCACGAGGCCAGCATGAGGCCCGCGGACAAGAAGGCGGTGTTCCACGTCATCCGGTTCGAGTACATCGATTGTCTCCTGGTGAGGGGCCATGAGGCGAGTGGGGGAAGCCTCGTGGCACCGAGTGTTATCGGAGACAGGGGAGACAAAGTTTCCGTGTAGTCCGTTTTCTCGGTTTACTTGTCGGGGACAGGGAACAAGGCGCGGATCGCGGCCAGGGCGGCCGGATGGTAGATGGTGTCGTGGCGCTCGTCCGGACGCGGGTCGAAACGCCAGTCCAGGCCGTCAGGTCCATCATCCTTCAGTGCTTGAACGAGCCGGTCGATGCCGGTCCGCATCTCGCCGCCCTCGTTTCCAATGCCGAGGTAGAGGCGCCGGCCACGGAAGCCACCGGACCGCAGATCCGCCGCCGCCTCCTTGGACAGCGCTTCATCCTCCCACCAGAGACTCGGGCTGACGGCGATGTAGTCGTCGAAGTTCCCCGGCGCCCGCAGGAAGGTTTCGGTCACGAACAGGCCCGCGAGGGATTCGCCGATCAGCGCCGTGCGGCCGCTGGTGCGGTAGCGCGCCGCCACCCAGGGCTTCAGTTCCTCGACCAGGAACCGCCGATAGGCGGCGGACCCACCCGAGGTGGGAAGCTCCTCGAGGTCGCGAGGAACCTTCGACGGATGGGTCAGATCGTGTTTGCGGTCGACGCCCTCGATGCCGACCACGATCACCTCCTGCGTCTTGCCGTTGAACGCCGCGACCTGGGCGAGTCCCGTGATGTGGTGGAAGTCCTCCGCCTCGCCCCCGTCGAGCAGGTACAGCACGGGAAAGCTTCGCTTCGCGTCGGCGTAGCCCGGAGGCAGGTAGACGTTGACCCGTCGCTTTCCTCCCAGGATCTTGGAAGGAACGGTATAGGAGCGGCCGATGGCGACCGGGCGTCCACTGTCGGTCGGCGTGTTCGCGGGTGGCCTGGCCTCCGCCGAGAGCGTCCAGGCCAGTGTGGCCAACAGCAACTGCCTTCTGATCATGCCATCATCCCGTGCCGAGCTTCGTTTGATGGATGATGGTGTAGCCCGTGAACGTGTCCCCGGTCGAGTACTGGAACATCTGAAAACGGTTCTCGCCCTTCACGGAGATGACCTCGAAAGTGTCCTTGAGGCCCTCGGGGGTCTGCTCCTGGAACATGAACACCACCGAGTCTCCTACCTGGCGAGCGGTCCCCTTGATGGTTGGGGTGTCCAAGAGAAAGCCGTCGATCTTCCGGGAGTACGGAACGGTGAACTCCATCCGCTGCTGGTGCCCTTGGGCATCCGTGAGGATGAGCAGGGAATAGAAGGAATCGCAGTCGAGCCGATTCTCCGATTCGATCGAGTACGAGCTCTGCACCTGCCCATCGAGGGCGTACTGGGTGAAGGTCCCCCTCCATTTCCCGGTGGTGTTCCGGAAGGCTGTCAGATGACGGGTCGGGCACTTTGCTTGATGATGGGATGGGTTCATGCGCTGTGTGGCTCCTTTCGTATGTGGAGAGTCCGTGGCCTGTTTGTGAGGCCGTTCATCTCCCCCGCCAGGGCACTTCTCCCCACAAATCCATGATGTCAGGACGTATCGTTGGTCGCGGCTGCTCGCTCAGCCGCTCTTCGGAAGGTGAGAGGTGACCCGGTTGCGTATTCGAATCGACTTGTTGAGTGCGATGCTGCTCTTGGGGTTCGCGGGGGCCTGCGCGCATGGAGGCCCGAGCGCCGCCACCGGCTGCGAGGACTCGGAGGCCCTGTGCTGGGACTTCGAGGAAGGCTCGCTGCCGGCCGGATGGACGGCGTATCGCGACGAGTTCAGCGGCCAGTTGCTCGTGGATGACACCCGGCCCCACAAGGGCAGGTATGCGCTGCACGCCAAGGAGCTGGTCGGGGGCAAGGAGGGCGAGCAGGGCGGACCCAAGAAGACGATCCGCTTCGAGCTGCCCGCCCAGTTCGGCCCCGTGCTCTGGGGCCGGGCCTACGTCTACACGACGCCCGAGCGCCCCGTCTCGCATGCGGGGCTCTTCAACGCCCGCTATCCAAGGCCAGGAAGCGCCGATCGCGCCTTCGACACGCTCGACTGGTACGAGGTCGCCACCTATCAGCAGAAGTACATGTCCATCTGGCACCCTCCCGAGCCGCCGGGCTTTCCGGAGTGGGTGCAGGTCTCGGACACGCCGCTCGTGCTGGATGAGTGGACCTGCCTCGAATGGCTCTTCGACGGAGACAACGGCGCCCAGCCGGAAGCCGCCGAGCCCCGCGTCTGGCTCAATGGCGTCGAGCTGAACTGGCCCGAGAAGTTCGTCTTCTCCGATCCGCCCACGACCACTCCGCCGGTCCGGGAGAAAGCCTCCCACTTCACGGTGCTGGAGACCGGCGTCTTCCTCTACCAGGGCCTCTCGGTGCCCACCGACTGGTGGATCGATGACCTGGCCATCGGGAAGCAGCGGATCGGCTGCGACCCGGATTGATGGGCGGGCGGCGCCCGGGCGCTCACGGAAGCGACATCGTGAGGCCCGTGCGCGCGAGCCACCCGGACACGGTGGCGTTGGCGACGGTGTCGCCGAAATCGAAGGCATCCGCCTTGAGCCGCAGCATCTGGATCTTCCCGCTCGCGTCGAAGAGCACGATGAAGGTGGCGCTCTCGTTGACCGGGCGCTGGAAGTAGTTCGGCCCACTGCCCGTGGCGCCCTCGAACGAGTAGATGGTGCTCGTGGCGTGCAGCGGGCTCTCCCCGTGGAGGACCTCGGCGACATCGAGCTCCCCGCAGCCCCCGGGCGAGCCCATGCCGCGGCAGTTGCAGCCGTACTGGGCGGTGCGCACCACGCGGGCGTTGAGCATCCAGATGGCCGGCACGTCGTCGTAGTACTCGGTCTTGGGCCCGGTGTAGCGCGGCATGCGAGCGCGGATGGCGAAGATCTTCGCGCCGCCCCAGCCATGGCGGGTCACGCCCCGGTAGAAGCCGCACTCGCTCGAGTCACCCGTGCCCGCACAGGCTTGATCCGAGAGGATGTTCATCTCGGTCCGGTTGGCGAGCGAGCCGGTGAAGCGCGTGGGCGCCGCGGCGGCCGTCTTGCCATCCGCGGAGGCGTAGCTCTGGCTGTTGCCTCCACACAGGGTCCACTCGCCGCTGCCGGTGCCCCCCAGGTTGTTGAAGAAGGTGAGATTCGTGGAGCCACAGCGGTTCCAGGAGGACACGCGCGACCAGGAGCCCGAGGCCGGCCGGTAGACCGCGATGTCATACAGCTCCATGGGTCCGCGGAAGTTGACCGTCATTTCCTCGTTGAAGGGGGCGAGCGCGCCGCTGACGGACGTGGTTGCCTTCTGGCAGGCGTTCGACGGGCAGGTCTGGCCCCAGACGCCGGGCAACATGTTCGTCACGCGCTGGTAGGAGCCCGTACCTCCCACGTTGAGGATGCTCATGGTGGACACCGGAGTGCCCGTGCCATCCGGCAGGTCATCTCCCAGGTCCTTGAGCGCGGCGGCGTGACCCGCGGCGCAGTCCGCGGCCGCGAGCGGGTTTGCGCCCACGTCAGCGGGGACTTCGGTATCGGAGCGTTCCGAGCCCGGCGCCTCCGGTGGCTGGGTGGTTCCACAGGCGCTCCCCAGGAGCGCGGACAGCAGGAGGGGGGTGAGTCGCGAAGGACGGCGCTTCATCCAGGTCTTCATCAGGGGGTCTCCACTTCCTCGAAGTCAGTACACGCTACCGCACTCCCAAGGGAGGACCGAGAAGGTTGCTTATTCCAATATTTCCTGGATTGGATAATCTTCCAAGCGGAACGCATGGGCTGGACGTCGCGACGAGCTACACCTCCTTGAACTTCGTCCCCGTGGCGCCAATGTCCTCCAGTGCCTCCTTGATCTCCTCTGACACGATGAGGGCGATGTCCCATCCCCACGTTCGGAAGACCTTGGCCTCCCCCACCTTCTTCGGGTCGATGCGGAGATTGTAGACGGAACGGTATTGCCCTGTTTTCTCGGGACGCCCATCCTCGGGTTTCCAGTATCGCACCTCAGTGGACCGCTGCTCGTCGATGCACCGAATGAGCCGGGTAGCCACGAAGATGCAGAACTGCTCCGGCTGTGAGGCGATGTCCACGGGGACGAATTGGACGTCATCGGAAACCAGTTCACTCAACAGCGTGGCCACCTTAATGTGGACCACGGGAGTCGCCAGCGATGTGAACGAGAAATCGAGAGGTTTTCCTGGACTCTTGATGGGCACGCGCAGGCGCTCCCTGATGTGGACAGCACTCCCCTTGGTGAACTGCCAGGGATCGACCTCCTGGCCTTGTGGGTCCACGGGCTCACCTAGCTCCCACCGTCCCACGATGTAGATGTCATCCGTCAGTTTGAAGTACCGATGCGGCATTATCGTAGTTCCTCACGTCATCAGTTCCGGGTGATCAACGTGTTGAGGTAGGAGCCCTCAGTGGATATCTCCTGGGCCAGCTCTCCCAACTCCGCCCTGAGAGCATCCTGGCAGCTATGAATGCTGCGACAGTCCTGCATGGCGCGTCGCAACCGCTCGAACACCTCCTCATGGTAATCCTGTGGATGAGGTCCCTTGTGGCCCCTGACGCGCACCTTGTTCGCCGGATCATTCAGCGACATGCCGGCCCTGTCGAAGAGTTCCTGGAAGCGAGGCGTCCACGGCCCCCCACTGTGGGTGGCCTCGAGCCACTTGTCGGTGGCGATGTGGTGCTCGGGTCCCTCGGCATCCACGGGCATGGAAGCCGCCCCGCGCATGCCCTGGGCGCTCGTGGCAACCGCGTCGGGCGCGAGGGCGATGGAGACCGCATCGGCGGTCACGGTGATGGCCTGCACCTGCGCCACCTCGGTCAGTCGGATTCCGACGTGCGCCGCGCCCACCGCTGACGCTTGAGCCGAGCCGGGCAGGGTAGGCAACTTGGCCGAGAAACTGGAGGCTGTCTGGCCGATGGCCGCTGTGAGCAGCAGGGCGAACGCCCTCGCCGCGTTCTTGCCCATCACCTTGCCGTACTTCGTCCCGGCCGCCCGAAGTTGCGAGAGGGACGTGGCGAGGTCGGCGGTCTCCACCAGCCGCCTCCAGCCCTGGATGAGTGTCCAGAACGTGTCCACCCCGATGTAGCAGATGAAGCTGGCCGTCACGACGGTCGCCAGCCCCTTGGAGAACACCGGCTCGGGCGCCAGCCACATCGCGGCGTAGAGGGTCATTGTCCACAGGATGGACGCTTTGATGACCTCGGGGTCGGCCATGTCCTGGAAGGCCGCTGTCATCTCGGGGAGGACTTCGTCGAGGGCGAAGGACATGGCGAGGACGTAACGACCATCTCCGGAGAGGACAGGGCTGTTCATCAGCGCCCTTCGGCAGTCTCCCGGTGTCCCGAGGGCCGAGCAGAAGCGCAGGTACTCCCGGGTCATCCGCACATCCACCTGGGCCCATTGCGAAGCCGGGGGCTGCCCGTCCAAGGCAACAACCCCTCCGCGTTGGGAGTACCCGTACCAGCCACTGCGCGGTGGGACCTCAAGTAACTCGCGTGCGGCCTTCTCCGGGTTGGCCGGAGGCCCCCTCCGCCGGACCTCCTGAGCGATGGCCCCCGTGAACTCTTCTTGTCCCAACACCACCGGCTTGGCTCCGGCCGTCCGAGGAATGTGGAGGGTGGGCTGGCCCTGACCCGTGTCGAGGCGCATGCTGCGCGTGGTGCCGCACGCGGAGAGCAAGGCCAGCAGCAAGAGCGCACCGGTCAGACGAAGTGCCATGAGATGTCCTCCAGATGAGGTCATGCGCGCCATCCACGAGGACGGCCTCGCGCGGGAATTTTGGATGGAGTTCGTATCGTCCCCTGACTCATTATGCGCGGCATGTCGCAGTCCTCGCCTGTTTCCCGGTGGCGCCGCGTGCTGGCGGTGCTGCTCAGCATCACTCCGGGCTGTGGCCACGTGCTATTGGGCCGGTGGAGGCGGGGATTGGTGTGGCTGGGAGCCATGTTGCTGGCACAGGCCTCGATCGCATTCCTGGGGTTCGCCGGGCTCGTGCTCACGCTGGGGGGGCTGCTCGGCGCGGCCGTGGACGTGGTGCGGCTGCCACCGAGGGACGCGGGCGTACCCAGGGCAGGGTGGGTGTTGCTGACCCTGGTGGGGTTCTGGATGGTGGCCGCTCTGGTGGGCGGTACCACCCGCACCTGGCTGGCCGAGCCTTTCACCGTCCCCTCCGTCTCGATGCTGCCCACGCTGCTTCCGGGGGACCAGTTCTATACGGACAAGCGCGTGGCGAGCCCTTGGCGGATGCCATTGGAGCGGGGCGAGGTCATCGTCTTCCGTCCGCCGCCGCAACCCGAGGTGCGCTACGTCATGCGAACGGTGGCGCTGGCGGGCGATACGGTGGCGGTCCGCTGCGGGCGGCTCTCCCTCGACGGCCAGGAGGTGGAGCGCCGACCCCTGGGCGACTGCGCGGGTCTGCCGGGGGTCGAGGCCTCCTGCCAGCGGGACGAGGAACTGCTGGGGGAGCACCCGCATGGGGTGCTTGGGCAGGGCTCCCTCTGCATGTCCGCCATGGACTTTCCCTCGGACGCCGGGTGCCCGGAGAAGATGGAGACGCGAGAGGCGGGTTGCGTGGTGCCCGAGGGACACGTCTTCGTGCTCGGAGACAACCGGGACAACGCCTCGGATTCACGATTCTGGGGGCCGTTGCCCGTGGAGGAGGTGGTGGGCGCGGCGCGCTTCATCCACTTCTCGTGGAAGCCCGGGGAAGCGGTTCGTTGGGGCCGGATCGGCATCCAGGTACGCTGAGCCGAACAAGGCACATCCCTAGGACCTAACGGCCATCCCCGGAGAGAACGGGGCTGTTCAACGACACTTTCCGGCTGTCGCCCGGTGTCCTACGGGAGCATCACGCCCGATACGATGACGCATCAGGTTCTATCCACATTCCACCGACTTCAAGCCAATAGCTGTTGCAAAGATTCGCGCTCAGCATGGGAGGCAACTTGAACCTTTCATGGTTCTTGGATCCCCGAATTCTCTAGCCAATGGAGTTCTCCCCCCATGCGGAAGCCGTCTCATGCGCTCAGGGCATTCCCCCTTTTACTTTCCGTTATTGGCTGTGGTCCAGGGAACGAAGATATAGATTCAGGTCACAGTGAACGCGACACTTCTTCTGTCGCTCTGGCTCAATCATTGTCCAGCACTGAAGAGTTCTCTTGGTATCAAGGGAACTATGCAACCGCGATGGGTTCTGCATCAGACAGAGTTTGTTACCTGACGAGGATGCGTGGACACTTCGAGGGAGACGGGGAGTTCGTCTATACCTTCACGAAAGGGGGCTCTTGGTATCTGAGTGGCAGCTCGATGCAATTGGGCGTGGCGGCCTCTTCACGGTGTGCCTATGTGCCTGGCAATGAATATGCAAGCGAATATTCATGGCACCAGTCCCAAAGCTATCCAACGTATATGGGTACTGCTAACGGCCGTGTCTGTTTCCTTACAATGGTCGCTGGACAGTTCAAAGGCGCGGGGGAGTGGGTCCATGCCTATATCAGCGGTGGCTCCTGGTACCTGGGGGGCGGATCGTATCAGCGCGGTGTGTCTGTTCGAGCACGCTGTGTCAATGTCAGCTCCTACTCAGGCGAATATTCCTGGAGTCAGAATCAGGGTTCTTCCACTAATATGGGGGCCACCGCAGACAGAGCTTGTGCCCTAACTTATGTGACAGGGAATTTCATGGGTGAGGGAGAGTATGTCCAAGTTTTCAAAAATTCAGGCTCCTGGTTCCTTGGTGGTGGGTCATACCAGCACGGAGTGGGAGCCAGGGCGCGCTGCTTTTAAGCGAGTATGGTCTCCTGGTCAGTGAACACTCTTGCGCACTCCGCTGGAGATGACCGAAACACACTCCTTGACAGCCGCAATCACTGAAGGCAGGTCAACACTTCACCTCCACGGCACTTGCCTGTGCTCTTCCCGAGTGGAATGCAGGCGCATTCCCCACTTCGCGGAGGACGTTCATGCAGAAGCGGCAGCTCGGCAATTCCGATCTTCAGATCACCCCCATCGGCTTCGGGGCCTGGGCCATTGGTGGCTCGGGTTGGAACTTCGCCTGGGGCTCCCAGGATGATGACCAGTCCATTCGCGCCATCCACCGCGCGCTCGATCGGGGCATCAACTGGATCGACACCGCGGCCGTGTACGGGCTCGGCCACTCGGAGGAGGTGGTCGCCCGGGCGCTCGAGGGCCGCTCGAACCGGCCCTACGTCTTCACCAAGTGCGGCCTCGTCTGGGACGACCAGCGTCAGGAGCACAAGGACATCCACCCGGACTCCATCCGCCGCGAGTGCGAGGCGAGTCTGCGCCGACTCAAGGTGGACACCATCGACCTCTACCAAATCCACTGGCCCCCGGAGGCCGGCTCCCTCAAGGGGATCGAAGAAGGGTGGAAGGCCATGGCCGAGCTGCAACGCCAGGGCAAGGTGCGCTGGATTGGCGTGTCCAACTTCGACGCGAAACAGATGGCGCTCGCACACGGCATCGCCCCCATCACCTCGCTGCAGCCGCCGTACTCGCTCATCCACCGCGACATCGAGCGCGACACCTTGCCGTTCTGCGAGAAGAACAACATCGGTGTCATCGCCTATTCGCCCATGGCCTCGGGGCTGCTCACAGGCGCCATGACGCGCGAGCGCGCCGCGAAGTTGCCCAAGGACGACTGGCGCAGCCGCAGTCCGAACTTCCAGGAGCCTCGGCTGTCGCGCAATCTCGCCCTGGTGGAGCGCCTGAGGCAGGTGGCCGCGCGGCATGGACGCTCGCCCGGGGAGGCCGCCATCGCGTGGACTCTGCGACGGCCCGTCGTCACCGGCGCCATCGTGGGAGCCCGGAGCGCCGAGCAGGTGGATGGTTTCATCGGCGCCCTCGACTTCCGCCTCTCGCCGGACGAGGTGCGGGAGGTCGAGAGCGCCCTCGGCTAGTCCCGGTCCTTGGGACGCGCGGGTCAGCCGTCGACCAGGATCTCGAATCCGCCGAAGATCATGCGCTTGCCATCGAAGGGCATGTCCTTCATGTCCTGCATGCGCGGGTCCTCGAACACTTTCTTCTGGCCCGCGTCGCGGACGGCCTTCGAAGGCCACTCGATCCACGAGAAGACGATCACCTCGCCCGCCTCGGCCTTCACCGCGCCCTTGAAATCGGTGACCTTGCCGTCGGGCACATCATCGCCCCAGCACTCGACAACACGAGTCGCTCCATACTCCTTGAACAACACCTGGGCCTGAAGGGCCATCTTCCGGTAGGCGTCCTTGTTGGCGACGGGCACGGGCGTCACGAATCCATCAATGTAGCTCATGGTGTGAGTCCTTTCTCGGTGGTGGCTCAGGAGGCTGCCTGAGCGGTCAGGGTGTCGATCATCCAGGGCGTGCCGAAGCGATCGGTCAACATGCCGAAGCAGGGCGACCAGGGCGTCTCACCGATGGGCATGGAGATCCGGCCGCCCTCGGCCAGGGCCGAGAAGATTCCCGCGTCGACCTTGTTTCCGGGCATTTCACCAAAGGTATGCATGGCGGTGAGCTTCCCTCCCAGCACCTCGGCATATCGCTCGAAGGCCTCACGACATCGTCCATTGAAGTTCAGGTTGTTGATCAGCTTCATCGTGTGTCTCCCGCGGTGGATGGCGTCCTCCACTTCACGTCGTTCGAGCCCTCCCGCTTTCGACAACACGGCGTGAGCCCTTGCTAAAAATCACCGCGGGGCCTCGGCGCGAGGCAGCGCCCAAGGATGGCGAGGCGGCGGGCAAGCTCCCGGGAATAGATTGATGCGACGCGTCACTTCGGAAGTCCCTTGATGAGGACGGACTGCTACCCCAAGGGGGCTGCGCGGCCTGTCCACCGGCTTGGCGCACACCTCGGGTGGCCCCCGTCAGCGTCCCTCCTCATCCCTTCAGGGACTGTCGGGCTGCTTTCGCCAGGTGCACCATGGCGGCACGTGCTTCATCCGGCGTCGCAATCGGTTGGTCGAAGGTAAAACGCAGGGAGCGCTCATCCGCCAGCACATCGAAGCCGTCGGCATCAATGCCTTGCATGGCGACCTTTTCCGCCGAGACCCCCTTGAAGGCCTGGCAGTAGGCCTTGAGGTTGTGGGCGTGGTCGTCATTCATGTGCCTGACAATGTCGGCTTCGCTCTGTGCGAAGGGATTGGCGACGAGCAATTCATTGCGCTCCAGCCAGTAGATCCGCCCGAACCCGACAATGAAACGGGCGCGTACGAGAACGAGCCGGTACAGCTCGAAGTCATGGGTGTTGATGTAGTCCGCTGACCGGGGGAAATAAGCACGGTACCGGGCGTGAGCCGCGGTTTCGTCGATAGGGACGGGCATGGCGTCCGCGACCCAGGTCAAGCGCTGGCCGGCCTGTGGGTCTGGATTCGTCGCATCGTGAATCGTCAGGGAGACCTTTGCGTTCGCCTGAATGTTCTTCGTGTGCTGGGCCAAGGTGCTGATAAGGATCAGCGGCGCGCCGGCATGGTCGAGAGTGTAGGGAGTAATCGACCCGAAGGGATAGCCAGGCAACTCGAGGCTCATGGTCGCGAGCACGCCATGGCGCTGGTGCAAAAGAAGCGTGCGGGCATGACGGGCGCGATTTTCGAGATCGGACATGGCCCGAGTATAAGGGGTCTCGCACTCCCGGTTGAGCGGGGTTAAACCGGGTCCACTCCGATCTTCGGGCAGATGTCGGACAGCGGGCAGGTGCCGCACTGGGGCTTGCGCGCCGTGCAGGTGTAGCGGCCGTGCAGCACCACGGCGGGTCCGAAGAAGGTCCACTCGGCCTGGGGAACGAGCTTCATCAACTCCTGTTCGATGTCCTCGGGCTTCTTCTTCTTCGTGAGGCCCAGGCGCTGGCTGACGCGCACCACGTGGGTGTCGACGATGATGCCCGAGGGCAGGTTGAACGCGGTGTTGAGCACGACGTTGGCCGTCTTGCGCGCCACGCCGGGCAGGGTGGTGAGTTCGGCGATCGTCCTGGGCACCTCGCCACCGAAGTCCTTCAGCAGCGCGCGGCTCATGGTCTGCACGGACTTCGTCTTCTGCTTGTAGAAGCCCGTGGGCTTGAGGTCCTCCTCCAGCGCGGCCGTGTCGGCATCGGCCAAGGCCTGGGGGCCGGGGTACTTCTTGAACAGGGTGGCGGTGACGCGGTTGACGCGTTCGTCGGTGCACTGCGCGGCCAGGATGGTGGCCACGAGCAGTTCGAAGGGGGTCGTCCAGTTCAGCTCGTAGCGAGCCTCGGGATGGGCGGCGTGGAGGCGGGCGAGGATGGTCTTGGCGGTCTGTGCGGGGATCATGGAAGAGGATGGGACCCGGAGGCCCGGAGCCCACTTTCGACTCTGTTGGTGGACACGGCAACCGCTGATCGCGGGCGGAGCCCCGGAGTGGAGAGGGCTCCGTCCAGGAGCTGGACGCTCACCTGAGCGCGGTCAGGGGTGCTCGGGGTCGGGGCCGAGATCCCTCAGACACAGCTCGCCCGTGCGCATCACCCGCCGTACAGCCATCCCGAGAGACGCTTCGTCAGGCGTGGCATGAGGACCCAGGTCAACATGGCCACGGGCAGGGCCGTCGAGAGCGACACTCGGACCAGGACGGGGAGTCCCCCGGGGATGATGGCGCCCAGCAGAAGGGCCTGGGGAAGGAGCGCGAGCCACGTGACCAGGGCCATCTTCCACTTGGGGGGCGGCATCCGGGGCATGGGATGTCCCGGAACCGTGAACCAGGTCTCCAGTCCGCTCTGGATGTGGGGCTGACCCGGATCGGTGGCATGCGCGTCTCCCCGGCGCAGCAGCTCCAACACTTCGGATGAGGACCGCCAGCGCTCGAGTTCCGCCTGGCTCGCGAAGCGCAAGAGGATGAAGCAGTCGTCCTCGCCCGCGGTGAAGACACTCGAGCCTTGAAGGGCGGGGGAGCGGGCAGCCTCCGCCATCAACTCCCGCACCCACAGCGAGAATGCGTCCTTCGCACCGGGTTTGATGCGTCGCTCCATCACCATCTTGACGGGCGCCGCCGGATCCTCGCTGTTCATCAGCCTGTTCATTCGCGCGTCCTGGCTCAAAAGACGAAGCAATCGCAGCCGCTGTCCCACGGGTTGTGGGGCGCGAACACATGGGGATGGGGTTCATGCACGTGGGCGTGCGGGACCTTGCAATCCGGGGCGGCGGAGGCTCCGGAAGCGCTCCCCGAACCCGACACCGGAGACCAATCCGGACTCACGGGGGGCAGGGGCGGCGCGAGCGAGCCGAATCCCCCCGCGCCGTGGACGATCTTCCCGTCCACGAGCGTCAGCACCGACTCGATGTTCTTGATCTCCTCCTCGGGCACCGAGAAGTAGTCGGCGGAGAGCACCGCGAGGTCGGCCAGCCAGCCCTCGGCGATGAGTCCCTTGTCCCGTTCCTCGCCGGAGAACCAGGCGCTGCCGACGGTGTAGAGCCGCAGGGCTTCTTGACGGCTCATCCGCTGGGCGGGGGCGTACAGGGACGTGCCACCCACCGTCCTGCCCGTGACCAGCCAGTAGAGCGACACCCAGGGGTTGTAGCTCGACACGCGCGTGGCATCCGTCCCCGCGCCCACCGGAATGCCCAGCTCGAGCATGCGCCGGATGGGGGGCGAATGGGCCGCGGCCTCCGCGCCATAACGCGCGATGAAGTGCTCGCCCTGGAAGGACATCCGGTTCTGCACGGCGATGCCTCCTCCGAGTGCCCGGGTGCGTTCGAGGTTCCGCGAAGAGATGGTCTCCGCGTGATCGAACCACCACTTGAGCCCCTGGAAGGGAACATCCCGGTTCACCTTCTCGAAGACGTCCAGGAAGCGGGTGATGGACTCGTCGTAGGTGGCGTGCAACCGGAAGGGCCACCGGTGCTCGGCGAGGTGGCGCACCACTCCCTCCAGTTCCCCTTCGAGCGAGGGCGCCAGGTCGGGCCTCGGTTCGAGGAAGTCCTCGAAGTCGGCGGCGGAGAAGACCAGCATCTCGCCCGCGCCGTTCATCCGGTAGAAGGCGTCTCCCTGGCCCGGCCGGACCATGGCCGTCCACTTGCGGAAGTCCTCGATCTCCTGCTGGGGCCGCTGCGTGAAGAGGTTGTAGGCGATCCGGACGGTGAGCAGTCCCTGCTGGTGAAGCGACTCGACCACCTGGTAGTCGTCCGGGTAGTTCTGGAACCCGCCTCCCGCGTCGATGACGCTCGTGAGGCCCAGGCGGTTGAGCTCCCGCATGAAATGGCGCGTCGAGTTGACCTGATCCTCGTAGGACAGCCGGGGCCCCTTGGCGAGCGTCGCGTAGAGGATGGAGGCGTTCGGTTTGGCGATGAGCAGACCCGTGGGATTGCCCTGCTTGTCGCGTTGGATCTCTCCCCCTGGAGGATTGGGGGTGTCCTTCGTGTACCCCACGGCCCGGAGCGCGGCGCCATTGAGCAGCGCCATGCCATACAGGTACAGGATGAAGACAGGCGTGTCGGGAGCCGCGGCGTTGATCTCCGCGAGCGTGGGCAGCCGTCGCTCGGCGAACTGGAACTCGTTCCAGCCGCCCACCACGCGCACCCACTGGGGGGCGGGGGTCCGCCTCGCCTGGTCCCGGAGCTTGCGCAGCGCGTCCGCGAGGGAGGGAATGCCCTCCCAGCGCAGCTCCAGGTTGTAGTTCAACCCGCCTCGGATGGTGTGGATGTGCGAGTCGATGAGCCCGGGAATGACGGTGCGCCCGCCGAGGTCGACGACTCGGGTGGCGGGGCCCTTGCGCGACATGACGTCCTGTTCGCTCCCGACGGCGAGGAAGCGGCCCTCCCGGATGGCCACCGCGTCCGCCTCGCGAGCACCTCCCGTCGCGATACGCCCGTTCTTGAGAATGAGATCCGCGGTGACCATGGGGTTGCTCCCTCCTTCGTTGGCGTGCTCGCCGAGCACGGCTCGCGCGTACTGTACGCCGATCCATCGCCGGTGAACGGAGCGTGACCGCGCAATGGATTCATCTCATCCATCGACGGGAGAGATGGATGGCCGCCTCCTCAGCCCTCGTCCGTTTCGTGCTCCTCACCCACCACTTCCTCGATGGGCGAGGGCTCCTCCTCGTCGCTCTCCATCGCGATGGGCGGCGAGGGTTGCGCGGGGGTGGGGTCCGTCACCGGGAGCAGCCGCGCGGCGTCGAGCACCAGCACGAGCACGGCCAGGGCACTCCCCATCACCGTCAGGCGCCAAGTGGGCTGGCTCATCCAGGACCGCCGCCCGGCCAGGCCCCGCGAGGGTTCCCGCTCGGCGTAGCCCGCGAGGGCCCACAGCAGGACCAGCGCCACGAGCGCCACCAACAGGTTCACCGCTCCCACCACCTTCGCCCGGACGACCAGCTGGGCGAGGAACAACGCCACCCAGACGTGCGCCACGTACATGAGCAGGCTGTTGCGCCCCAGCCGGGTCACGAAAGAGGCCAGCCGCGTGCTCCTCAATCGCGGCCACGCCAGGTCACTCACGAGCATGATGCTCGCGACGGCGGCGAGGTATTTCAGCGCCTCGCCCGTGGACAGCGGCGTCTTCCAGAACACCAGGGGCAGGGGCGCCGCGAGACCGAAGTCCTGGGCGTACGCGCTCGTCCACAGCAAGGCCCACGAGGCCACGGCGAGCATCGCCAGCCGCAGCTTCAGTCCCCGCCGCAGGCCGCTCCACCAGGGCAACACCATCCCGGAGAGCATTCCCGCCACGAACAGGAGTTGCCACAGCACCAGCCGGAACTCGTTCTGGATCTCCGGGCCGGCCCACGCGTTCTCTCCCACCTGTCCCCAGGCGAAGAGCCCCACGCTCGACAGGGCCAGCACCCACCACAACCCCCGCCGGATGAGCTCGAGGAAGACGGGACTCAGGGCGATCATCACCATGTAGAGAGGCAACAGCCCGCCCCCCCGCTTGAGCACCAGGATGTCACCCAGGGCCTGCCGGTAGGACTCGACCGGCATCCCCGTCACCACCGGGTAGACGAGCAGGTAGCTGCACTCCGCCACCCAATGGACCCCGAGGATGAAGACGGTCCGCTTGAGCATCCACTGGTAGGTCTGACGCCGGTTCTCGGGCCGCCGGGTCTTGGGCAGGAAGATGCTCCCGATCGACAGTCCGGAGATGAACACGAAGCCACCGGCGGCGAAGCGGGTGTACTCGCTGAGAATCGACGACAGGGGCTGGCCCAGGGCCATGCCCTGGTAGACGAGGTGCACCAGGACCATGTCGATGAGGCACAGGCCCCGCCAGAAGTCGATCCGGTTGTCACGCGGGGCGGCGGGCCGCGCGTCGGGGGCAGGGGAATTCGGAGGCATGCGTCACTCTTGAAGTGGTTTCGAGCTGGTGGCCGCCTCGCCCCGGCGACGCTCCGCAGCGTAACCGGCGGCGGCCCTACCTGGGTAGCGTGAGGGTCCCTCCGGCGGTGCTGAAAACCCCATGAGGGGACACAAGGGGGGCGGTGGTAGGCTGAGGAACTCGGGTGCTCGACGCCTCACCCTGGCCCTTCCGGATTCCTCTTGTCCCCCTTCCGTTTCTTCCTCTCGCAGGAGAAGGACTCGCCGCCGTCCGAGAAGCTCGTCACGGACATCCATCGTCGCTGGAAATTGTGCGTGATGTTCGCGGTGGCGATGGTCTTGTTCTACCCCCTGGATTGCTGGCTGCTCGGGCGCCCGAGCCCAGAGACCCTGGTGCTCCGGGTGGCGTGGGGCCTGGAAGTCGTGTTGGTGATGTGGGCTCGGCAGCGGATGGCTCCCCGGTGGGCGGCCTGGAACGATTCCCTCCAGACGGTGCTCGTGACCTCCTTCTTCGTGGGTCTCATCGTCCTCACCGGAGGCAGTCGGAGCCCCTATTTGAGTTCGACGGCGTGCGTGCCGTTGACGATCGCGCTCGTCTTCACGGAGGCCACGTTGCCCGCGCTACTCTCTGGGATGGTGTGTCTGGGAGGCATCCTGGGCATGTGGTGGGCGGAGGGCCAGGACGACAGCATCCTGGTGTGGGCCCTCCTGGTGGTGAGTTCCACCTTCTTCGGCACCTACGGCGCGATGCGCTTTCGCAAGGCGCAGGCCGCCGAGGCCCAGGTGTTGATCGAGCGCGCCCGCCGCGAGGCCCTGGAGAAGCTCGCCGTGGCCGAGCGGCACCGCGCCCAGACGGAGAAGCTGGCCACGGTGGGGCGGCTGGCGGCCAACGTCATGCATGAAATCAACAACCCCCTGGCCTTCGTGCGCTCCAACCTGGACTTCCTGCGCACCGAGATGCTGGCCCAGTCGTTGCCCGAATCCGTGCGAGGGGAGTTGAGCGAGGTATTCGACGAGACGTACGTGGGCGTGGAGCGCATCCAGCGGATCGTCACCGATCTCAAGGGCTTCTCGCGCATGGATGGAGAGGAGACCGAGGAGTGCGCGCTGGCGGACGTGGTGACGGACGCGGCGATGTTGGCCGCGGTGCGGTTGCGCAACGTGGCGCGGCTCCGGGTGGAGGTGCCGCGGGGGCTGCCCGAGGTGATCGCCGCGCCGCGCCGCCTGGCGCAGGTGGTGCTCAACCTGCTGGTGAACGCGGGTGATGCCCTGGAGGAAGCGAAGGTGCGGGACGGCGAGGTGCGGATCTCGGGCGGGGAAGAGAATGGGCGGGTGTTCCTGCTGGTGGAGGACAACGGCCCGGGTTTTCCTCCCGAGGTATTGCCGCGCCTCTTCGAGGCCTTCTTCACCACGAAGGGCCCGGAGAAGGGCACGGGCCTGGGCCTGAGCCTGTCGCGCGAGATGGTGGAGCGTTTCGGAGGGACGATCCGGGCGGACAACCGCCCCGAGGGCGGCGCCCGCGTGCGGCTGGACCTGGCCGCGCACCGGCCGGCCGTGGCACATGAGGGGGCTTCATGAAGAAGCCCGTTCCATTGGTGAGGACGCTCAGGCGTCCTGTTAGAACCCGCCCTCACGAGGAGAAGACCGATGGCTACCGCGAAAGCAGTGATCGGCAACATACTGGGGCGGTTCTTTTTTCATGACGCCACCGTGACGAGCGTCCGGGAAGTGTCCCCCCAGTTCAGGGAAGTCGAACTCGAGGGTCCGGCCCTGCGGGGGCTCGAGTGGCGGCCCGGCGACAAGGTCCAGGTCTTCCTGCCCGAGACCGGCACGCGCACCTACACCCCGCTGCGTTGGGACGCACAGAAGGGAACCACGGCGTTCCTCATCTATCTCCACGGCGCGTCGCCGGGTGCGTCCTGGGGCCGCGAGTTGCGCGTGGGCGCCCGGACCCAGTTCTTCGGGCCGCGGCGCTCCCTGTCTCTCGACGATGTGTCCGCTCCCATCGTGTTCTTCGGGGATGAGACCGCGTTCGGCGTGGCCCACGCGCTCGCGCGGGCTGCGGCCTCTCGCGAGTTCCTCCCCGTCTTCGAGGTGTCTCAGCGGGTCGAGTCGTCACCGGTCTTGCGCGAACTCGGCTTCGAGGACCGGGACGTGGAGCGCACCTCGGGCGAAGCGCACCTCGCGGAAGTCCATGAGCGTCTGCGCTCGGCGCTCCAGACGCATCCCTCGGCCTGTCTGGTGATGACCGGCAAGGCGCAATCCATCCAGACACTCAAGGCACGGATCAAGGCGGACGGACTCGGGCCCTCGACCCGGGTCAAACCGTATTGGTCGGTGGGGAAGACTGGCTTGGATTGAGTGGAGCTTCCCGTCCTCGTCAGCCGCGAGGCGAAGTGGGGGAGGGAACTGGGATGCATGGAACCAACTCCGAGTCCTTCGAGTGGGTGTTGCAGTCCACCGGCGAGTCGTCCGCCGTCCGCCTTCGTGAGGCTCCTGGAGCCAGAGAGGCCGTGGAGCGCACCGTCTCCCAGGCCGCGGCCCTCCGCGACGCCGCGCCCGAGCCGAGTGTCTTCGCGCGACACCTCGGGGCCCAGATCCGACCAAGGCCTATGCCCAGGAGACGACGGAGGCGCGGGCCAAGCTCGGACGCTGTCGAGGGTAGCGGTCGATTTCATGCAACGGTGTCGCTCACGCCTTGCCGCGGCTCCGCACGCGCTGGATTCCCATCACCACACCGAGCGTCAGTGCTCCCGCCACGATGCCCACGAGGGCGTTGGCCAACATCGGGGTGAGCGCCTGGAGCAGTCCGCCGAGGCCCGGCACTTCGCCCGCGTGGTGGGTCAGGCCTTCAATCCCATGGTGCAGCACGGGAATGCCGTGCGTGAGGATGCCGCCACCCACCAGGAACATGGCCGCGGTGCCCGCGACGGACAGGCCCTTCATGAGCCACGGAGCGCCCTTGAGGAGGCCCGCGCCCAGACTCCGCTGAAAGCCACCGGGACTCCGGCTGAGCGCGAGCCCCGCGTCGTCGAGTTTGACGATGCCCGCCACCAGCCCATACACGCCCACCGTCATCAGCAGGGACACGCCCACCAGCACCAAGGCCTGCTCCGTGAAGGTCTCGGCCGCCACCACGCCCAGCGCGATCGCGATGATCTCCGCCGACAGGATGAAGTCGGTGCGCACCGCGCCCTTGATCTTCTGCTTCTCCAGCGCCACCAGGTCGACCTGCGGATCGGCCAGGGCCTGGGTCAGCTCCGCGTGGTGGGCCTCGTCCTCGGCGTGGCTGTGCAGGAACTTGTGCGCCAGCTTCTCGACGCCCTCGAAACAGAGGAACAGACCGCCCACCATCAGCAGGGGCGTCACCGCCCAGGGCGCCAGGGCGCTGATGAGCAGCGCCGCGGGCACCAGGATGGCCTTGTTCACCATCGAGCCCTTGGCCACCGCCCACACCACCGGCAACTCCCGGTCCGCGTTGACGCCGGTGACCTGCTGGGCATTGAGCGCCAGATCATCGCCCAGCACGCCGGCGGTCTTCTTCGCCGCCAGCTTGGTCATCACCGCCACGTCATCGAGGATGGTGGCGATGTCATCGAGCAGGGCGAGCAGACTGGATCCGGCCACGTGAGGAGTCCTTGGTAGAGGGAACTCGCGCCTTCTACCCCAGTCCGTTCCCGGAAGTGGACACTTCTGGTCGCGACGCTACGCGCGCAGACGCCCCCGGCTCACCGTGCCGCTCACGAGGCTGGCCACGAAGAGCACCGCCGAGACGATGAGCAGCCACTTCAGCCCCGTCACGAAGAGACCCACACCACCGAAGATCAGCGCCAGGAGCAGTAGAATGACGATCAGGTTCATGTCCTGGAGGGTTGGGACCCAGGGGCGGGGAAACAAGGCCCACCACCGCTCGGCGTGCCTGCTCGCATGCCCTCGCCCACCACCGTCCGGAAGTGGATTCAGTGCACCGTCCGTGCGTGGGGCGGCTCGGGGTCCTCGTCCTGGCGCTCGCGAGGGGCGTCCCCTCCCGCCAGCAGGGCGAGCAGATCCTTCGTGGTCAATCGCGCCGCCACATCCGTCCCCTCCAACACCCCCGCCACGAGCGCGCGCTTGTCCGAGTGGAGCGAGAGGATCTTCTCCTCGATCGTCCCTCGGGCGATGAGCCGGTACACGGTCACCGGCCGCGTCTGTCCGATGCGGTGGGCCCGGTCCGTCGCCTGATCCTCCACCGCCGGATTCCACCAGGGATCCAGGTGGATGATGTAGTCGGCCGCGGTGAGGTTGATGCCCGTGCCACCGGCCTTGAGCGAGATCAGGAACACGTCTCCTTCGCCCTCCTGGAACGCCTGGATCCGCTTCGCGCGCGCGGCCGCCGGCGTCGAGCCATCCAGGTACTGTTGGCTGAAACCCGCGCGCTCCAGCTCCTCGCGGACCAGTTCCAGATGTGAGGTGAACTGGCTGAACACCAGCGCCCGGTGACCCTCGCTGCGCAGCTCCTCCAGCAGTTCGAGCAGGCGCCGCATCTTGGAGGACGAGACTCCCGACTCCGCGTCGTAGAGCCGGGGGTGTGACGCGAGCAGTCTCAAGCGCGTGAGCGCCGCGAGCACCTGGAAGCGCCGCTGTTCGTCTCGCACGCCCTTGCCCTGCTCGCTGACCTCCGCCACCGCCGCGAGCCGCGCGTCCTCGTACAGCGTCCACTCCTCCTCGGAGAGCGCCACCGGCACCTGGATCTCCGTGCGCGACGGCAACTCCCGCGCGACTTCCTTCTTCGTGCGCCGCAAGAGGAAGGGGCTGATGACGCGCGACAGGGCCGCGTTCGCCTCGGGATTCTTGCCGCGCTCGATGGGGGCGGCGAAGCGCTCGCGGTATTGTTCCCAGCTACCGAGCAGCCCCGGGAAGACGATCGTGAAGAGACTCCACAGCTCTCCGAGGTGGTTCTCCAGCGGCGTTCCCGAGAGCGCGACGCGGAAGCCGGCGTTCAACTGCCGCGCGGCACGGGCCCGCCGGGTGTTCGGATTCTTCAACGCCTGCGCCTCGTCCACCACGAGCGTCGAGAAGGACACCGCACCGAGACTCGTCGCGTCACGCACCAGCAGGCCGTAGCTCACGATGAGCACGTCCTTCTCGCGGAGCTTCGCCAGGCATCCCCCGCGATCCGCCTGCTCCGCGTAGAGCACGGGACGCAGGCCCGGGGCGAAGCGCTGGAGTTCCTGAACCCAGTTGAAAGCGACCGACGTCGGCGCGAGGACGAGGGCGGGGCCGAGCCGCGAGCGATCCAACAGCAGCGCGATCGCCTGCACCGTCTTGCCAAGGCCCATGTCATCCGCGAGGCACGCGCCGGCGCCCCAGGCCGCCACGCGGCTGAGCCACGCATGGCCCTCCACCTGGTAGTCACGCAGCGTGGTGGCGAGCGCGGCGGGAGGCTTCGGTTGGAGCGACAGCGAGGCGGCCAGCCGCTCCGTCAACAGCCGCCACGCGGGAGCGGCCTTGACCTCGGCACCGGCGTCGACCAGGGCGCTGATCGACGGAACCGCTCCCGGCGACAGCTCCACGCGGTTCTTTCCCATGAAGGCGTGGTCGGACACCGCGAGCAGCCGCTGCCTCAAGGTATCGCTCAGCTCCACCCACCGGTGGGCATCGAGGCGCACGAAGCGCTTCTGCCGCCGGGCCGCGTCCAGCAGGACGGCGAGCTCGAGCCGTCCCGTCTCGACCTTGAGTTCCCCCGAGACGCCGAACCAATCCCGCTTGCGCTCGATCTGCACCCGCAAGGCCTCCGCGCCCACGGACGACACGATGAACGGCTTTTCATCGAGCCATTCGACGTCCAGCCCCTCGGGGGGCGTGCGCAGCGCGGCGACGAGCCGCAGTGCCTCCTCCGTGTCCGCGAGCCGGAAGCAGAACGGTGGGCCCTCCTCGGCACTGGACAGGGGCAGGGGAGCGATGGCCGCACGGGCTCGTTCCTCCTCGTACATCAACTGGCGGCGCACATAGCCGCGCTCCCCATCACGCGCGAGCAGCACGTCGCGGGGGCCCACGCCAGGCGGGTACAGCGGAGCGCCCGGACCCGGCCGCACGAGCAGCTCGAGCTCCAGGGACACATCCGGCAGCAGGCGCAGGCGGACGACAGGGGTCGTCTCCGGAGCGAATTCACGTCCCTTGAGCGCGGACGGGACCACGAGCGGAAGGCGCGTCTCCAGCCGGGAGAGCTGTTCGAGCAGCTGCCCGTGGCTCTCCGGAGGAAACTGGTCCCCGTGCTTGTCGAGCACGTTCCAGAGCCGCCGGGCCTCGTCGTTCACGTCGATGAGCAGGCACCGGCTCCCCTGTTCCTCGACGATGAACAAGGGTTCGCCCGGAGAGAACGCACGCAGCAGCGCCGCGAGGGTCTTCGGATTGAAGCGCTCGCCCTCCAGGGACGGCTCCAGCCGGATGTGGTCCGTGGCGGAGAGCGCGGTGAAGCCCAGCCGCACGCGCTTCACCTCGATGGGCTCGTCCGAGCGAAGCTCCAGCACCGCTCGCGGATGGCCCACGAGCGCCAGGAACGCCCGGGAAGGGTAGGTTCCGGCCACCCGGGATGACGGCGCCCACGAGGCCAACTGCTCGGCGATCCGGAGATCCACCTCGGACAGAAACTCGCGGTGCTCCTCGAGCAGGCGGGCCGCGGTCATCCGCGCGCCGGAACTCCAGGTGCCCCGGCGGGTCTGCTTCTTCACGAGCGGTGACACCGTCAGCGTTCCCAGCTCGTGCTCGATGCACCACCACACCTCGACGCCGATGCGGGGCCTGGCGGCCTCCGTCTCCAGCAACTCGAGTTCCTTGAGCGCCCGTGCCCAGGCGGGACGAAGAATCTCCTCGGCGATCCGCCGGGCCTCGGTGACGCGGGCGCCGTCCTCGAGGAGATCCAACACCGTGTCGACGAGCGCCAGCGCGTGGACGCAGCCGCGCTGCCGCGTCATGCAACTGCACTCCACCCGGTCCTCGCCCCCCGAGGAGAACGTCAACCGGGCCGAGACCCCGACGGTGCCGTAGTCCGGACCCGAGCGGACCACGCGATCGCGCTCCTTCCACTTGAAGGCGCACGCCGTCACGTCGAAGTCCCAGGTCCCCGTGGCCCGCCACGCGCGCGAGCGGGGCGCCGCGTGAGGCCGGAGCGTCCGGCGCACCTCCAGCAGACGGGTCCACAGCGGCGCGAGCACCGGGTCCGGGTGCGACTCCCGGCGCTCGGCCTCCTCGGCGAGGGCCCGATGGACCGAGTCGGCTTCCTGCCTCAGGAAGGCCCATGCCGCCTCGGCGAGCGCCGTCTCCAGGCCCTGTCCCCGGACGCCGGCGTGCCGGATCGCGCCTTCCCGCGAGCCCACGTCCCGCACGGCGAGTCCGCTCAGGGCGTATTGGAGCCCCCTCAGCCGCGCCTCGTTGAGGGGTAGATCCGCCAGGAGGAGGGCCGCGGAAGCCGCGAGCGCGTGCCGGACGTGGTGGTCGTCCGCCCAGCTCTCGAGCTCGCTCCGCGTCGCGAACGGTCCTTCAGAGGAGGGCGACGACATGGGCGGCGCACTCTAACCGCCCGGGTCCGGTGGTGGCGATGTGGCGGGAAAAACAGTCCGAGGGGGTGTAGCGGAATACCGGGTGAAACGTATGTCCCAGGCTTGTAGAGGCTTTGCCACAGCCCACCGGGAGCCCCGATGTCCGCACCAAGGTTGTTGTCCCTGTCGATCCTGATGTGTGTCGCCGCGGCGTGTCAGCGCGGAAGCGTTCCCATCGTTCCGGACAAGGTCGTGGGCCACTGCGTCTATATGAACCGGTTCAGCGAACTCGAGGAGTGCCGCGACTACGTGGGCGAGTGGACCGAGAAGGACGCGGCGGAGGACTGCGAGGATCAGGATTCCAAGGTGATCCTGGGCTCGGCGTGCGGTGTGGAGCAGCGGCTGGGGTACTGCTTCCTGGGAGGCGAGGACGAGCGGTGGACGCGCATCAGCTTCCCCGGCACGGACGCGCAGAAGTGCGGTTCCATGAAGCGCGGGTGCGAGTTGTTCGGCGGAGGCGTGTTCGATCCCGCGCCCACCTGCGGTGGAAAGGTGGAGGAGGGGGGAGGGGATTCGGGACTGCCGACGTTCCTTCAGCCCGTGCTCGCGTGTGTGGATCCCCGGCCCGGAGAGCCACCCGGGCAATCGGCCGGGGGAAAGGTGTGCACGTGGGAGATGATTTCCGGTGCCACCGAGCTTGGCCGCAGCTTCGAGCAGTACGCGAGCTGTGATCGCGTACGCACCCAGCGTCCGTACTACCCGGTGCCCCCGGCGCCCGATGCGGCCCGGGAGGATGCCCGTCTGCGGGATCCCACCTACGCCAACGAGGTGAAGTGGGTGCGCTCGCAGATCGAGTCGACGGCCTGTGTCTGCTGCCACTCGACGCGGGCGCCCAAGGGGCCGTCGAACTGGTTCGTCGAGTCGCCGGGGAACTTCATCAACTCCTTCAATCCCCGGGGTCTGGCCATGGGCGCCGGGTGGATCGACACGGTGGGCTTTGGCGCCTACCGGCCCGAGCACAACAATGGTTTCTCGCGCGCCTCTCCCGAGCGTCCGAACGACTCCATCTTCGTCACCACGGACGCGGCGCGCATCGCCCGCTTCTTCGAGGCCGAGCTGGCCCACCGGGGCTTCACGCGCGAGGACTTCACCGAGGACCCCTACGGCGCGGGCCCCCTGGACACCCAGCGCTTCTTCCGCCCCGATGCCTGCGACAAGGGCGAGGGCGTCGGCGCCGACGGAACCATCCTCTGGCGCGGTGGCAAGGCGCGCTACCTGTACGTGCTCGAAGCGGACGCCCCGACGCCGACGGTGCCTCCCAACCTGGATCTGCCCGAAGGCACGCTCTGGCGCATCGACGTGCCCGAAGGAGGAACGCCCTTCGAGAGCGGCACGGTTCGCTATGGCGCCATCCCCCAGGGGCTGTCCCAGCGCTTCCCGGCGGCCGGCGAGCCCTCGGCGCTGACGCACGGCAAGGCGTATTACCTGTATGTGCTCGCGGACATCATCCAACCTGTCACCCGCTGCGTCTTCACCTACCCGTAAGCGAGGCCCACGTATGACGCGAGAACTCTATGAGCTGCGGGGCGCCGAACCCGATCTGCTGTTCTCGCCGTATTGCTGGCGCGTACGGCTGGCCCTGCTGCACAAGGGGCTGGAGTTCGTCAGCCGGCCGGTGCGCTTCACCGACAAGGCCGAGCTGGCCTTCTCGGGACAGAAACTGGTGCCGGTGCTGCGCGAGGATGACCGGGTGGTGCACGACAGCCTGGCCATCTTCCGCTACCTCGACGAGGCCTACCCGCGACGCCCGCTGCTGGGCGACCCCACGGCCTATCAGCGTGCGAAGGTGATCGAGCGGTTGACCTTCATGTCGATGCGCATGCCGCTGTTGAAGATCCTGGTGCCGCGCGTCCATGCGGTGATCGACCCGGCCGATCGCGACTACTTCCGGCGAACCCGCGAGCAGGCTTTCGGCCAGACGCTCGAGGCCTTCGCGGATCCAAGCGGGGGAACCCAACAGTTCCGTGAGGCACTCGAGCCGCTGGAAAGACTCCTGGCCGAACATCCCTACCTCGATGGCGAAGCGGCGGGCGGCGTGGACTACCTGATCATGGGCCTGCTGCTCTGGGCGTGGTGCCTCGGCGCCCAGCCATGGGAAGAGGCCAGCGCCGTCGGTGCTTGGTTCAGGCGCCTGCTCGCGTGGTACGAGCAGGGCCAGGGTCCGATCAAGCGCGCCGCGCTCTAGGCCAGCCGCAGTAAGTCCGTTCAGGGGGGAGCGGCGCGGGAGGGCAGCCTGCCGCGCCTGCGCACGCGGTGCAGCAGCAGGACGGCCTCACCATTGCTTCTGCGGCAGCCGTCGGCCGTGGGGGTCTACCTGACCGTTCACGGGCTTGCAGGGCTTGAGCGCCTTCATCGCGCTATCTGCGCCGCAGGCCATGAGCTCGCGCCGGGCGCATACACCCAAGGGAGTATTCCAGGCGGTTTAGGCTACTTGTATGGTCGCCGGGAAGGTGCTCCTCCATGGTGGGTGGGCACAACGGTCACCGTGCTCTGGGCTTGTGTGGTTCTTGGGGGGTACATGGTCAGGATTCTTCATTCGGCGGACTGGCAGATGGGGCTTCGGGCGCAGCATGTGGCGCGCGTGGCCTCGGACGTCCGCAAGGCACGGCTGGAGGCGGCGCGCAATGTCATCCGCGAGGCCAACAGACTGAGTGTGGATGCGGTCGTCCTCGCGGGCGATACCTTCGAGGACAACTTCGTTGAGGACCGGCTTGTCCATGAGGTCCTGACGGTGCTCGCGGATTCGCGCGCCCCAGTTTACGTCCTCCCCGGCAACCACGATGCGTTGACGCCTGACGCCATCTATCGTCGGCCCTCCTGGAAGCAGCGCCCCGCCCACATCATCATGCTGGACGGAGACTCAGTCGTGCCCGTTCCCCGGACGAACGCGGTGCTGCTCCCCGCCCCGTTGCGCCAGAAGAAAGGCATGAAGGACCCCACCGCCGAGTGGGCCGCGCGGGCCGACCAGGCCGACATCCGCATCGGCGTGGCGCATGGCTCGCTGCGCATCGAGGGCAAGTACTCCGCGGACGACTTCCCCATCGCCCTGAACGCCGTGGCCCGGAGCGGCCTGGACTACCTCGCCCTTGGCCACTGGCACGGGCAGTACCTCCACGACGCGCGGATCGCCTACTCGGGCGCTCACGAGACGACGAAATTCGGCGAGGACGGCTCCGGTCAGGCGTTGCTGGTGGAGATTGCCTCTCGCGGCGCCGAGCCCCGGCTGACCCCTGTCGCGATCGGCTCGCTGGCGTGGCGCGCCCTGGAACTGGACCTGAGTCAGGGGACCGGGCCGGAGGTGGAGCGTGTCCGGGCTCTCGCGGCGGGGTTGCCCCATCCGGAGAGGACCCTCCTGCGGCTGCGCACCACCGGCACCTCGGCGGACGACGCCACCTCGCTGCTCAGCGGGCTGGAGGACGCGCTCGGGGGCCGGGGCTTCCTGCATGTCAGCGTCGAGCGCAATGACATCCCCCGGGCCGAGGCGGAGGGGCGCCTCGCCGACATCGCCGGTTCGAGCAGCCTCATCTCCTCGTTGCTGGGAGAGCTGGGTGGGCCCGTAGCCCCCGCGTCGCAGGCCCCGGAGGAGGCCGCTGTCCGGCTGGCGGCGCGGCAGTTGCTCACGGATCTGGTGATGGAGGTGTGGAAATGATTCTGCGCAGGCTTCGCGTTCAGCACTTCCGCTGCTTCCGCAACCCGGTGGAACTCTCCGGGCTTGGCACGGGCGTCCACGTCATCCACGCGCCCAACGAGACGGGCAAGTCGAGCCTCGTCCTCGCCGTCGCGCGGGCGCTGTTTGATCGCTACTCGACGAAGGACCGGGAGATTCAGCAGCTCCGCCCCTGGCAGACGACCCTCTCCCCGCGCATCACCCTGGAGTTCGAGACGGCCGGGAAGCGTTACCGCCTGGAGAAGGCCTTTCTGGACGATGCCTCCAGCGTGCTGGAAGAGTGGACGGGTACGCGCTTCGAGCGGCTCGCTGATTCGCAACAGGCGGATGAGCTCGTCCGTGGCTTCCTCACGTCCAATGTGCCAGGAAGCGGCGCGACGAAGGTGGGCCACTGGGGGCTGGCCCGCCTGCTCTGGCTGAACCAATCCGCCGAGCGGCAGGAGGTGCCGCAGTTGGACACTTCGCTCAAGGCGCGGCTCTTGGAGACTGTGGGAGTCGCCGCCCTGAGTGACGAAGAGCAGGCGCTGTTGAAGGCGGTCGAGGCGGCCTACGGCCAGTTCTACACGCCGAAGAAGGGCAAACTCGTCGCCGGTGGCGACCTGCTCCAGGTGGAGGAGCGCGTCCGGGCCCTGGAAGACGAAGTCGCGCGGCTGAATCAGCGGAAGGTGGAGACGGCTCGGCTCGCCGACGACATCACGGACAACCACTACGCATTGGCCGCCCTGATGGAGGAGCAGAAGGGCTACGAGCTACAGCTCGCCGGTCTCCACGAGCGCATCGAAGAAGAGGCACAGCTGGAGCTGCAAGTCGCGTTCCGGGAGAAGGATGTCGAGAGGCAGCGCCAGCAGCGGCAGAACCTCGACCAGAAGCAGCGCGAGCTCCTTGCGCGCCAGCAGAAGGTGACGCAACACGAGGCCCTCGCGGCCCAGAAGGAATCCGCCATCCAGGCCGCTCAGGAGGTGTGCGGTCGCGCGGAGGAGGGGCTTCGGAACGCCACGGAGCGGCTCAAGGCCCAGCAAGGTGAGCTGGAGAAGGTGGAACTGCGGCTGGATCGGGGGCGGCTGCTGGAGGGCGCCCGGGAACTGCTGGAGGAGCAGCGCAGGCTGGAGGGACTCGTCAAGCAGGGCACGCGGCTGGCGAATGCCGAGGAGAACAGCCGGCGCAAGACGGCCGCGCTGAGGGTGCTGTCCGAGTCCGACGTCAAGCGCACGGAGGAGGTGCAGCGCAAGCTGGAGCAGGCCCGGGCCCGGCTGGAGGTTCAGGGCATCGAGGTCGTCTTCAAGGCTGAGAGCACGCAGAACATCGAGTGGGAGGCCGAGGGCCACACCAGCCGGCACAAAGTCTCCAAGGACGATCAAAAGATCTTCACGGGCGTGAGCGCCGCGGGGCTCCGCATCAAAGGCGTGGGCCTGCTGAGCGTACGCACCGGGGCCGAGGAGGTCGGCAAGCTCCAGGCCGAGGTCGAGAAGCACCGCAAGGAGCTGGCGCGCCGCCTTCACGAGCAGGGCGTCGAGGATCTCGCCGGGCTGCGCAAGGCCTGGGAGTCCCAGCAGGTGCTGCTTCACGAGCAGCAGAAGCACGAGGAGGCGCTCAGCACCTTCCTGGAGACGGCGGACGTCGAGAGTGTCGAGGCGCTTCGGAAGAAGTTGCGGGACGTGCAGGGAGAGGTCGGCGGCGGGGTTGCCCAGCTCGGCCTCTCCGTGGAGGGGCTGGCCACGTACCGGTTCTCCGACGTGGCTTCGCTCGTCGATGAGGTGAAGGTCTGCAAGCGCGAGGTGAAGGTCTGTGAGAAGGCGCGAGAGGAGTCCGAGACCGCGTACCGGAAGGCGGAGCGGCAACTGCAAGTCCTCACCCAGGAGCGGAAGGACGTGCTCGGGACGGCGCACACCTTGCGCCTGGAGGTGCAGTCCCAGCTTGGCGCGATGGGCATGACGCTCGAGCAGCTCGGCGCGGAGGTCGATAAGGCGGGTGCGGAACTGGCGCGCCTGGAAAACATGCTCCAGGGCCTGCGTGCCCGGCTTCCCCGTCCCGAGGAGCGCGCGGCGACCCGGCGCCAGCAGCTCCAGGAGGCCCAGGCGCGCGTCGCGGACAGGGTGAAGAAGACCCGGGAGGACATCATCCGCGCGGAGACGCTCATCGGGCAGGCGGCGGCGGAGGGACTGTACTCTCAGCTCTGCGAGGCGGAAGAGAAGCTTGCGTTGACGAAGGAACGCGCCCAGCAGCTCCAGACGCGGGCACGGGCTGCCGAGCGCCTGCGCAACTTGGCGCTGACTTGGCAGGAGCAGGTGAGCCGGACGTTCGTGGGCCCCATCGAGAAGGAGATCCACTCCCGCCTGGAGCACATCCGTGGAGGAGGCCGTCCCGAGCACCTCGTTCTGAACTCCGAGTTCAGCGAAGCCCAGATGCAGACCTCAGCCGGCCTGCGGCCTCTGGACAGCTTCTCCTGGGGAACGCAGGAGCAGACCCTGTTCGCCCTGCGGCTTGCACTTGGGAGTCTGCTGTCCACGCGAGGCCTCCGGCCCGAGCCGCAGCTCGTCGTCCTCGACGACGCGCTGGTCAACACGGACGCGGCACGGCATCGGCGCGCGCTGGAGCTGATCGAGAGCGCGGGGGACACGCTTCAGGTCCTCATCCTCACCGCATTCCCGGAGCGCTATCGCACACTCCGAGGCCTGAAGGAGTTCGACCTGAAGGCGCTCTCCCATGAATCATCGTAGGTCATCTGCGCGGTGGTCAGCAGGGAGGGGGGCACGCTGACACCCTGCGGCGAGCACGTCCGATTGGCCGGGCATTCGGATTCCGCCGGAGTCGATCACGCGAAGGCCGCCGCCGAAGTCGCGGGCGCGCCGTTGGGACGCGCAAGATGGGGCAGGCTCCTCATGGTACCCTCGACGGCGTTCGCGGGTGTGAAGGACCTGCGTGAAAGGCGAGGCACCAAAATGGTGTGGCGTGCGGACCAAGGTTACGTGCAGGTGTCTCTCTGCGAGTTCGTCCGAGCCATGCTGGCCCACTATCCGCATCCCAGCCGTGCTGTCGCTGCGGACGAGTGGCTGTGGCAGGAAGTGAATCGGCCCGGCGCGACGCTGCTAGTGCGCCACTCCGCCACGCCGGTGACAAGGGACCTTCCGAAGTTCTCCGATTGTGCGGCTCGCTACAGCCCGGACGGAGTCGATTTCCTGACCACGGACGACGAGGGACCGGTTTCGCTCTACGACAAAGTCGAGGATCACCCCTGGAGCGCCGAGAGTCTGCTCTCGCTCTTGCAGCGCTCGGTTCTGGTGACGGGCACGGTAAAGGTCCGCAAGAGCCACCCCGCGCCGGAGCAACGCAAGCAGGAGATCCGGGCCCAGTTGACGGCCTTATGCATCCGTCCCCGGATGGCCTCCGGGAGCAGGCTCCGACAGCACGCCCTCAAGCTGTCTCACCTCGCGTCGGCCAACGGCGGCATCGGGCGGGAGGGGCTCTCGTTCACTTCGTGCGCCGAAGAGGTGCGGCTGCGGGCCTACCGGACGATGAGCCCGCTCAACATGGTGCCCACACCACAGCCCGGTCGCTATCACCATCAGCTGTTGTCCGCAGGAAAGCTTGGGCACTTCTTTCTGGAGCAGGGCGACGTGGGGGAAACCCCCTCCATCCTGAAGGCGCTGCTCGCAGGCCTCTACCTTCGATTCCGCGAGTTAGGCCGTCCGGAGGAGCGCGCCCTGCAGGCATCGCTCCTCAGAACGCGCCTGTCCGCCGAAATCTGTCCGCGTGCGAGCGACGGTGCGCTCGACGTGGATGGGCTGCTTCGCTACTTCGACGCGTGTGCCCACACGCTGCTGGCCATCGTTCCAGAGATTCGAACGGAGGACGAGCGAGTGCCCGCGTCGACTTCTCGCCCCGAGCGAGCCACCAACATGCTAGCGGGAGCGCTGGTCGAGCGGCTTTCTGACGACCGATATGGACCTTTCGATTCGGACATCTGCGGCAACGATGCGTCGAACCGCGAGAACACGCAGAAGTTGAAGGAGGAGAAGCTCGCAAGCCCCTTCATCCTTCGCCTCCGCTGGAGAACCTCCGGAGCTCATCCTCCACGGTGGGTCGGCTGTTACCGGCTGGACCTCCGCAGGCTGCTGGAGGGCGGGTACATGTACCGTGACCCGGATGGGTCTCCACGGCTCAAAATTCAGCACGACGGGGGTGAGTTCTACATCCGTCGGAGAGTGCGCGGCCCAGCCGTTCGACTCGGCTGAGACCCGGGGAGGCAACTCCCAACCGGGAGCCATGGCCTCGACACCTCACTCCAGCGGGAGGCGGCCCGACGTGGACCGATGGAAAGCCATCGAGGCGGGTTCATGCGGCGGAAAGCTACTTCCGCAGCCCTCCCTGAATGGAATTACTTCGCCTAGCTTAGGGTTTCGAGCCGCGGACCCGTGGCACGGGCAGCGCCCAGATTTCCCGGTCGTACACCGGGAGCTTGGCGATGAAGTAGATGAAGTCCCCCGCGCGCAGCAGCTCCTGTGGGTACGAGGAACCCGGTCCCGGGAGGAGATCCTGCAGCAGGCGCGTGCCACTCGGTGTCCCATCGCTGACCCAGAGTTCATGGCCGTGCGCGGTGTCGTAGGCGTGGAAGACGACCCGCCCATCATCCGTGGGAGCCGGCTTGGGCACGAGCAGGCCTTCTTCCTGGGGAATGAGCGGTTGGTGCAACAGCACCGTCCCCGAGCGGCTGCCATCGGTCCTCCAGAGCTGGGTGTCGCGCGGCACCGGACTGCCATTGTCGTAGAAGAGCGTGAAGAAGAGGTTCCGCGCCCCGAGACCGTGGACGAGGCCACGAAGATGAATGTGTCGCCAGAGCCGCCCGCGTAGGGGTTGGGAATGGACGCCACGCTCCTGGAGCGATGGCTGCGGGCGCGATCCAGATCCAGCTCCCGCAGCTCCGTTCCCGCGAAGGCCGGCGCGAACGTGGCGAAGATCAGGTTGCCCTTGAACACGGTGATCACCTGCGTCTCCGAACTCTCGGAACCGGATCGGGTGTCCTCGACGAGCACCGTGCCCCAGGAGGTGCCATCGCTCATCCACAGCTCTCGCCCGTGGTCCGGCTCGTTGGCGGAGAAGAAGATCCGTCCCTCCACCGGTGTCAGGTTGCGAGGGTAGGACGACGCCGCTCCCGGGTAGATGTCCTTCACCAGGTGCGTGCCCTGGGCGGTGCCATCGCTCACCCAGGGCTCGACGCCGGACTCGGAAGAGCCCAGGGTGAAGAAGAGGCGGTTTCCCAGCGCCACCATGTCGAAGACCCCGGTCGGGCCCTCCGGGCCCAGGTCCGCCACCCGCACCGTATTCGCCGCAGTCCCGTCACTCCGCCACAGTTCCTGGCGCCCGGGCTCGGGAATGGAAGGGCGGATGTTCCGCACGAAGAAGAGCGAGTTCCCGACGGCGGCGACGTTCGTCGTGAACGCGTACCCGGAGGCTGGAGTCAGATCCGTCACCAGGCGCGTGCCCTGGGGCGTGCCATCGCTCACCCACAACTCGTTCTCGTGTCCCCCCGTGTAGCCCCCGGTGAAGAAGAGGTTCCGGCCCGCGATGGTCAGCCGGAATGGATAGCCCGCGAGGTGCTTCACCGGAACGGTGCCCGCCGTCGTGCCGTCACCGCGCCACAACGCCGAACTGCCCACCGCGAAGTCGGTAGCCGCGAAGAAGAGGGATCCGCGAAAGGCCACCAGCTCCGTCGGAGACGGGCCGATGGGACCTGGCGAGGGATCCTCGATCGGTGGGGCGATATCCTTCAAGAGGTATGCGGGGCCCAGGGGCGGCGGTGACTTGTTCCTCTCGGAAAGCTCCAACGACGAGGTCTCGCCCAGAAGCTCGTCCTCGGAGAGAGGACCACCACAACCCAGCAGGCATCCGCAAACCCACGCGATTCCCATCCAGACGCGCATTGGCCATCCCCCCTCCTGGGCTCTCAGGATGGGACGTGCGGTATCCGACGCCTAGTGGCCCTGGAGAAATGGGCGAGCCGTCCAGCGGGCGCGGGCTCGCACGGTCACCGGTTCTGGGCGACGCAGGTTCGCTCCAGTTCCTGGCGAAGGGAGGGCTCCAGCGCCAAGGCCGTCTGGGGAGACACGCCGCGGAATTGGCGGCAGCGTTCCCGGACATCCTGCTCCTGTTGGAAGTAGCGCGTCATCACCTCCGCCGCCCGGACGCCCTCGCCCTTCTCCACGTAGAGGCGCTGCAGCGCCAGGTAGGGTTCTCCCACCGGGGGCGCCGTCGCGACCTGGCGCTCCAGCTCCTGGAGGGCGAGATCCTTCTGCCCCTGGTCCACCCGCTCCAGGGTTTGTGCCAATTGCTCGAGGCTGTCGCAGGCGCCTCGGAGTTCACGGACGCGCCCGGCGAAGCGGGCTCCGAGGCTTTCATAGGGCTCGATGTCCACGGACTTGAACACCTGACAGCGCTCGGCGCGGCTCTCCTCCTGAAGGGCATCCCAGACGACCTCGTACACCCGCGCCGCCTCGGCGAGGCGCCCGCGTTGGGCGAGTCCGCTCGCGAAGCGGAGATCCTCGAGGTCCGTTTCGCGTCCCTCGCGGGGACTGACCGAGAGATGGGTGTGGTACTCGCGCGCGGCCTCCTCCGGTTTGTCTTTTTCCAGCAACACCCACGCCAGATCCTTGTGGGCCTCGGGGTGCTTCGGAGCGATCGACACCGTCCGCCGCAGCAGCCGCAGCCGGGCGTCCACGTTCGGGGTCAGGACGCTGAGCGCGTAGTACGGCCGTGCATCCGGAACGCCCGAGTCCACGAGCCGCTGGTAGCGCGCGAGCGAGCGGTGACGGAGCCGTGCGCGCTCCGCGCTCTCCTCGGGCTCGCGGAAGGACTGGTTCCACAGGGCGTCCGCGAGCGCGAGCTGCGCGTCGAGCTGGCGCGGCGTGTCCCGCAGCGCGGCCTCCAGCTCGCGGACGGCCCGAGCGCAGGTCTTGTCATCGAAGTCCTCGGCCAGGCAGCCCGTCTGGTGGAGCCGCAGCGCCTCGCGAATGGCCTGGGTGGGCGGCACGGGGACGTAGAGGGTAGGGGGCCGGGCAACCCTGAACGGCTGGGCCGAGGCCATCGTGGCGAGGGAAAGCACGAGCAGGCGGGCCAACGCGGAAGGGTTCATGGGAGGGCTTCCTTATCGCTGCACGTGGACGTGCTCCGCCGCCGGGCTGTCGCATGCGAGGAAGGTGGTGGAGCCGCGCTCGGTGAAGGCGTTCTTCTTGCCGACGACGGCGTCTCCGGCCGCCTCCACGAGGCACATCAACTGGGCGGAGGTCTTTCCCGGAATGGACAGCAGGCGCGGGTCCAGATCCAGTGCACGCCCGAGGCTGTGCGGGCTGTTGATGTTGGCGGAGCCCGAGGCCCGGTTGCGCTGGGGATTGCGGAAGGCACCGCTGATGAGGCCTTCCAATGCCACGGGCGTCGTACGGTTGTTGGCGCGCGTCTCCGAGATGCCGTTGGGCCCGGCGAGGATGGGACCGGCGCATCGCCCGCCCACCTGGGGCCCCGCGCAGACGTCATCTCCCTGGGGATCCGTGTCGCCGAGCGCCCCCACGGCCGGGATGGCGTCGCCGGGAGACACCACGACCGTGTCGGCCGCCAACCCTCGAACCCCCACCGACTTCTCCTGGACGTCGTTGTTGAGCAGCGCGAGCACGCGCTTCTCCATCTGATCGAGCAGGCGCTCCAGGCCTCCCTTTTCCTCCTCGGCGATGAAGCCGTAGTTGCCCGTGTTGAAGGAAGTCCGGGCCGGAAGGGAGATCTGCTCGCGGGTGGGCTGGAAGCGGGAGCCGTAATCGAGGTACTCCTGCCGGAGCACGTCCTCCTCGTCCTGGCGCAGGAGCGTGGAGGGGGGCAGGCGGACCCGAAGCGTCTCCCCCTCGCGCAGGGGCAGCGAGGCCACCAACTCATACTCGAGCGGAGGGTTGGGCCGCCTGCTGCCCTCCGTGCCCACGCGCGAGAAGGCGTGGAAGACGGCTTCGCTGCCCTCGTGCGAGGTGGGGTCCGCGTCCGCCGTCTGGGGACCGATTGGCCGGAGCGTCCACTGGATGCGCTCGTCGAGTTCCGGGGCGTCGCGCACGCGGCCCCGCACGGTGATGGGCTCCCGTGTCAGGAAGGAGGTCCGCGAGGCCTCGCCATTCGAGTTGCCCACGGAGACGCCGAGCACCTCCAGAGCCAACTCCTCGCCGTCCTGGACCGTGCTGGCCTCTCCCAGAGAGAGTTCACCGGAGCCCCCCGCACCCTCGCCCGGAGAGGGGCCACATCGAGAGGGGCACCCTATCAAGAGGCCGAGGCCGGCGATCCACACCAGCCAGGCGCGCCCTGTTCCGATTCGACGAGTGCTCATTCATGGGGAGAACACGGGCATGGCGTGTCCACCCCGCGCCCCCGACGGGCTCGTCCCCTCGCCTCAGAAGCCCAGCGTGCGGATGCTCTGACGGATGGTGTCCGCGCTCCGCCGCAAGCCCTCTCGCTCCGCGTCGTTCACGGGCTGCTCCAGCACCGCTTCCACGCCTCCGCGGTTGACGATGCTCGGAACGCTCATGCACACGTCCTGGATGCCGAGGTATCCCTCCATCCGCGAACTCACGGGCAGCACCCGCTGCTCGTCATTCAGTACCGCCTCGAGGATCCGCGCCGTGGCCATGCCGATGGCGTAGTTGGTGGCCCCCTTGCCTCGGATGATGTGGTAGGCGGCGTTGCGCACATCATCGAAGATGCGGGCGCGGTCCTCCTCCGTCAGCGAAGCGTGCCCAGGCACCGACCACCCCAGCAGGGGCAGACCTCCCACAGTCGCCGCGCTCCACAGGGGGATTTCCGAGTCTCCATGCTCGCCCGCGACGAAGGCGTGCACGTTCTGCACCGCCACGTTCAGGTGACGCGCCAGCAGGAAGCGCAGGCGCGAGGAGTCCAACACCGTCCCGCTGCCGAACACCCGCCGCGACGGCAGTCCGCTGAGTTGCTGCACCACGTAGGTGATCACATCCACCGGGTTGGTGACCACGAGCAGCAGCGCATCGGGCGCCACCTTCATCAGGGACGGCACGAGCGATCGGCACATCGCCACGTTCGCTCCGGCGAGCTCCAGCCGTGTCTGTCCCGGCTGCTGCTTGGCCCCCGCGGTGATGACCACCACGTCCGAGCCCTCGCATGCGCTGATGTCGTCCGAGCCGTGCAGCGTGGCCATGGGCATGAACTGGAGCCCATGGTTCAAGTCCAGTACCTCCGCGTCCACCTTGGCCCGGTTGATGTCGTAGAGGACGTACTGTTGGGCCACACCTCGGATCATGGCGGCATAAGCGATGGTGGCCCCCACCGCGCCCGCTCCAATGATGGAGATCTTGTTCACGTGCTCTCGCATAGACGCCGCAGCCAAGCACAGCCATGCGCCAGGGCTCCAGCGTCCACTGCGTCAATCGTTGCCTGGCGGAGGCTCGTCGCCCGTGATGCGCTTCATCCACGCGCGCAAGGCCTCCGGCTCCCGGGGAAGATCGTCCGGCCACAGCCGGATCCCTCCGTCCTGTCCGGTGGAGACCAGGGTATTGCCGTCCGGGAAGAAGGCCACCGCCTCCACGTCTCCCGTATGACCTCGCAACGCGCGGCTCCGCTGGTTGGACAGGTCCCACAAGCGCACCGTCTTGTCGAGACTCGCGGAAGCCAGACGGGTGCTGTCGGGGGAGAAGGCGATGGCGGTGACGTCTCCCAGGTGGCCGCTCAGGATGCCTCGGGGCTCGCCCGTCTTCCCATCCCAGAGCATCACGCGACCATCCTGCTCGTTGCGCACGGCCACCCACGCCCCGTCCGGAGACATGCGCAGCTCGAGGATGCCGCCGCCACTCGCGTCCCGGCGCTCGCCCTGGCCCGTCTCCAGGTCCCAGAAGCGCAAGGTGTGATCCATGCCGCCGCTGACCAGCCGTTTCCCATCCGGGAAGAACGCCAGCCCGAGCACGGTGTCCTCGTGGCCTCGCAGCGGCCGGGAGGTTCCCGCCGCCACGTCCCAGACGCGCACCGTTCCCTCATCTCCCGACGAGGCGAGGCGCCCTCCCTCCGGAGAGAAGGCGAGCTCGCGCACCCGCGTGCCATGCGCGCCGAGCCGGTGTCCCGTCCCCGAGGTGGGATTCCACAACCACACGTCCCCCGCCTCGTCCGCGGTGGCGAGCGCCCGGCCTTCCGCGGAGAAGCGGAGCGCGGTGATGTTCGCCTCATGTCCCGCGAGGCTCCGCGCCGCGCCCCCCGTGGAGGATTCACGCAGGTGGACCCGTCCAGAGGCTCCGCCGAAGGCCAACCACCGGCCCTTGGGTGAGAAGGCGATGGCGTTTGGAGAGACACCGGGCTCCTCCAGGAGCGAGGCGCCCGACGCGGTATCGAGGAGCCGGAGGACGCCTCGCGCGGACAAGGACGCCAGCCGCCGGCCATCCGCGGAGAGCACCAGGGCACGCTGCCCGGAGGGGTTCTCCGCGAGCAGTTCATGGACCTCCGTCTTCACGGAGAACAGGCGCACCTGGCCGTCGGAGCTGGGCAGGGCCAACCGCTGGCCGTCGGGGGAGAAGAGGACGGCGTGGATGCGGCCTCGAGAGCCGCGCAGGACCCGAGGCGGGTGGTTCGAGGACAGATCCCACAGCCGCGCGGTGCGGTCGGCGCTGCCGGAGACGAGGTACCGGCCATCCTGGGTGACGTCCAGGCCCGTGACACGTGCCTCGTGGCCGAGGGGCAGCTCCCGAGACTCACCCGTGTCGATGTTCCAGAGGGAGAGGGTGCCATCCCGGGTTCCCACCGCCACCAGGGAGGTGCCCGGCACGAAGGCGAGCGCCGAGGCGACGCCCAATCCCCTCGCGAGCAGCCGTGCCCGCGTGCTCCCGGGTGTCCAGAGCTGAAGCTGTCCCTGGGGATTCACCGTGAACAGGCGTCCGTCCGGGGAGAAGGCCCCCACCCTGGGAGGGGCCGCTGGATCGAGCACCTGGAACGTCCCTCGCTCCACGTCCCCGAGCGCCGAGGGGGCGTGCTGGTTGCCCTGGATGAAGACCTGCGTCCCGTCGGGTGAGATCGTCAGCCTGCCGACGCTCGTCACCCCCGTGTGGAAGGAGTGAACGGCTCCCGTGGCCACGTCCCAGCGGTAGAGCACGTCGTCCTTGCGATTGACGGCGACGACACACCCGCCCCGGCAGCCCAGGCCCATCCCCGACACCGGACCGGACAACGTCGCGAGAACCGTGCCCTGGCCCGTCGTCAGATCCCACCGGCGCAGGGTGCCGTCCTTGCTCCCGGAGACGAGTCCCCGGCCCTCGGGAAGGAACACGCCGTTCCACGCCTCGTCGGTGTGGCCCGTGAGGACCTTCACGTCTCCGCTTTGGAGATCCCAGACGCGCAACGTGTGATCATCGCTCGCGGAGACGAGCCATCTTCCATCGGCGGAGAAGGCGGTGGAGTTGACGTGCTGCGCGTGGCCCCGGAGCACGGTGGCGAAGCCCTGGGCCCGGGCATCCGCGGCGATGGTGCGCACCGTCGCCCAGTCCTTGAAGCGGGGCGAGAGCTTCAGGAGCCAGGACAAGGCCTCGTTCGGCACCTGCTCCACGGCGGCGCGCGCCTGCATCAGCAGCAGCTCGTCGGCGCGATCCAGCGCCTCCTCCTGGGCCCGCTTGGCGGTGTTGCGCTGCTCCACCACGTTGAGGAAGCTCACCACGCCCAGGGTGAGCAACAGCACCACGGCCACCCCGGTGACCGTCACCGCGGCCCGGTAACGCCGCACGAAACGGCGCAGCAACTGCACCCGCGAATATTGGTGGGCCCCGACGATCTGTCCCGTCTGGAAGCGGCGCAGATCCTCCGACAGGGCGCGCGCCGAGGGGTAGCGCTCGGACGGTTGGCGCGCCATGGCCTTGGTGACGATGGCCAGCAACTCCACCGGAATGCCTTCCTGACGCGCGGCGAGAGGGGGCGGCGGGCCGTCCACCACGCACCGCAGCACCTGCTCCGAGGATTGCCCCTCGTAGGGACGGATGCCGGCGAGCAGGTGGTAGAGAATGGCGCCCAGCGCGTAGACGTCGGCGCGCTCGTCCACGGGCTGGCCCGCGGCCTGTTCGGGCGGCATGTACGCGGGCGTGCCCATGACGGTACCCACCCGCGTGAGGCCCTCGTCCGGGGTGTTCCCAGGCGAGTGCTCCGCATCCGTGGACTCCACCTCCTCGGCGCGAGAGAGATCCTTGGCGAGACCCCAGTCGATGACGACCGTCTCGCCGAAGTCTCCCACCAGCACGTTGGCGGGCTTGAGGTCGCGGTGGATGATGCGCTCGGAGTGCGCGTAGGCGATGGCCTCGCTCACCGTCAGCACGTGAGGCAGCAGTTCGAGGCGCTGATCCAGGCTCTCCCGCTCGGCGATGACGTCCGCCAGCGAGCGGCCCGACACGAGCTTCATGGAGTAGAAGGGCTTGCCATCTGGCCAGCGTCCCGCCTCGTACACGGGCACGATGGCGGGGTGTTGCAGGCGGGCGGTGACGAAGGCCTCGGCGACGAAGCGCGGCTCGGCCTCCCAGGCGGGCGAGATCAGTTCCTTGACGGCCACGGGCCGATCCAGCCGCAGATCGCGGGCGCGCAGGATGCGGCCGATGCCTCCGCGCGCCAGCTCCCCGGACATCGCGTAGTGGGCGGGGTCCACCCTGGGCAGCATCACGTCCGGGCGGGTAGGCGCGGGCTCATGACGCTTGAGCCGCGTGGCCTCTTCTCCATGAGCAGCGGGCACGTGCCCAGGCTGCATGGTCCGTGTCCTGTCGATGTCGGGTGAGGCCTGCTCGGCCTCCGTGGCGCTCGTCTCGGGGCGTTGAATCTGACTCATGGATGTCCTCCCCAGGAAGCCCTGGGGGGTGCGCATGTCCCGACAGTGTACCTCACCAGCTCGTGCGGACCGGGCGGCCTTCCTCGTAACCCGCCTGGCTCTGCGTCCCCACCACGGCGTTGCGGTGGAAGTCCTCCAGGGTGCGCGCGCCCGCGTAGGTGCACGCGCTGCGCACGCCCGCGACGATGTGATCGATGATGTCCTCGACGCCGGGCCTCTCCGGATCCAGGTACATGCGCGAGCTGCTGATGCCCTCCTCGAACAGCTCCTTGCGGGCGCGCTCGAACAAGGACTCGCTCCGGGTGCGCGCCTTCACCGCGCGCTGTGAGGCCATGCCGAAGTTCTCCTTATAGAGCCGGCCGTCGTGGTCGCGCAGGGTGTCCGCGGGGCTTTCGTAGGTACCCGCGAACCAGGAGCCGATCATCACGCTGGCCGCGCCCGCCGCGAGCGCGAGCGCCACGTCCCGGGGGTGACGCACGCCGCCATCCGCGCAGATGTGACGGCCGAGCTTGCGTGCCTCCTCGGCGCAGTCCAGCACCGCGGAGAACTGGGGCCGGCCCACGCCCGTCATCATCCGCGTGGTGCACATGGCCCCGGGGCCCACGCCCACCTTCACCAGATCCGCTCCCGCCGATACCAGATCCCGCGTCCCCTCGCGGGTGACGACGTTGCCCGCCATGACGGGCACCGTGGGAGAGAGCGAGCGGATGAGCTCCACCGTCTCCAGCATCTTGCGCTGGTGGCCGTGCGCCACGTCGATGACGAGCAGATCCGTCCCCGCGCGCAGCAGGGCCTCGGCCTTGCCCTTCACGTCGCCGTTGATGCCAATGGCCGTGCCGATGAGGAACTGGCCCCGGGCGTCCAGCGCCGGCTTGTAGAGCGTGGAGCGCAGGGCGCCCCGGCGCGTCACCACCCCCACGAGCCGGCGGCCCCGCACCACGGGCGCGCAGGACAGCCGCTTGCCCGCGAGCTGTTCGAAGATGGGCTCCAGGGGCGTGCCCTCCTCGAAGGTGAGCAGCTCCGTGGACATCACCCGTTGCAGTTGGGTGAAGCGGTCGAAGCCCACGGCGTCGTTCTCCGTGAAGATGCCGACGGGCTCCTCGTGCTCGTTGACGACGATGACGGCGCCATGGGCGCGCTTGTGGATGAGGTTGAGCGCTTCCTGGAGCGTGTCCCCGGGACGCAGGGTGATGGGCGTCTCGTACACGGGGTGGCGCGACTTCACGTAGGCGATGTTGCTCGCCACGATGTCGAGCGGGATGTCCTGGGGCAGCACGGCGATGGCGCCCCGGCGCGCGACCGTCTCGGCCATGCGCTTGCCCGACACGGCCGTCATGTTGGACACCACGAGGGGCAGGGTGGTGCCCACGCGGTCCGGCGGCGTCAGCTCCACATCCAGCCGGGAGACCACCTCCGAGCGGCCCGGTACCAGGAAGAGATCGTTGTACGTGAGATCGTAGGTGGGCTTCTGATCATCGAGGAACCGCATCACACCCTCCGTGTCGGGGGCGCTACCCTAACGTTCCCGCTCTCGCCCCAGGGGTGGAATCCCCCCCGGTGGGCGCGTATTTTGTCGTCCATGAACGAGGTCGGCACGAGGGCTCCGGTGCTGCGGGTGAGCGGCCTGGAGAAGACCTACGGTGAGATCCAGGCCGTGCGGGGCCTGACATTCCAGGTGGCGCCGGGAGAGATTCTGGGCCTGGTGGGGCCCAACGGGGCGGGGAAGACGACCACGCTTCGCTGCCTGGCGGGCATCCTGCCGCCCACCGCCGGGCGAGTCCTGGTGGCGGGATATGATCTGGCGGTGACGCCCGTGGAGGCCAAGCGCTCCCTGGCGTTCCTGCCGGATGAGCCGCGGCTCTTCGAATACCTCACCGTCTGGGAGCACCTGAACTTCGTGGCGCGTCTGTACGGAGTGGAGGACTGGGAGGCGAGGGGGCGCTCGCTCCTGGAGGAGATGGAGCTCACCGGCAAGGAGAAGGCGCTGCCGGGGGAGCTGTCGCGCGGAATGAAGCAGAAGCTGTCCATCGCGTGTGGCTTCCTGCACTCGCCCCAGCTCATCATCCTGGATGAACCGCTCACGGGGTTGGATCCACTGGCCATCCGGCGCATGAAGGCCTCGTTGCGCCAGCGCGCGGAGGCCGGGACGGCGCTGGTGCTCTCCTCGCACCTGTTGCCGCTGGTGGAGGAGCTGTGCCATCGCCTGCTCGTCATCGCCGGAGGACGCGCGGTGGCGCTGGGGACGCTCGCGGAGATTCGCGCACACCTGAGTGGAAGCGAGGACCCGGGCGCGTCCCTGGAGGATCTGTTCATCCGCATCACCAGCGCGGTGCCGGAGTCCGAGCGGCCGGAGCGCGAGATCCCGTGAGCTTTCCCCGCGCGGTGGTGTTCCTGTGGCTGGCCTCGACGCGCAACCGGATGCTGCACCAGCTACGGCGCCTGCGTCAGCCCAAGTACCTGGTGGGTGCCGTGGTGGGGGCGCTGTACCTGTACTCCTTCGTGCTGCGACGGCTGAGCGACCTGGACGCGGGCGGGGAGATGCCTCCCAATGCGCGGCTCTTCGTCCAGTTGATGCTCACGGCCGCCGCGATGGGGACGATCCTCTCCGCCTGGGCCCTGGGCCCGGACAGGCCCTCGTTGTCGTTCAGCGAGACGGAGGTGCAACAGCTCTTCCCCGCGCCCGTCTCCCGCGAGCACCTGCTGCATTTCAAGCTCACGCGGGGACTGATGGGCGCCGTCATGGGGGCGCTCTTCGCCACCGTGTTCACCAGTCGCGTGCTCAACCCTCGTCCGGAGCTCTTCTTCGTGGGGGCCAGCGTGGCGCTCGCCACGGTGAGCCTGCACGCCACGGCGGCGTCCTTCATGCGCACGCGGCTGGCCCGGCTCGGTGGGCGGGGCACCGTGATTCGATGGGGACTGCTCACCGCGGGAGCCGCCCTGTTGATGGGCGCGATCCTGGCCGGGCTGCGGGAGCACCCCTTTCCCACGGACTCGCGTGTTCCCGGGGCGCTGCGGCTCTGGGTGCTGACGTTCCTGGACTCGCCCGCGCTGTGGCCGGGCCGGGTGCTGGTGGCGCTGCCGCTCGCCGAGGACGGGGCGTCCTTCGCGCGGAGGTTGCCCCTGGGGCTGGGCCTGCTCGTGCTGCACTACCTTTGGGTGATGAAGGCGGCGGTGCCCTTCGAGGAGTCGGCAGTGGGCCGGGCCGAGGAGCGCGCCCGGTCGCGCGAGCACCTGTCACGGCGGGGAGGGCAGAGGACGCCTCCGCGGGCGAGCACGCCCCTCTTCCGGTTGGCGCCTCGGGGCCGTCCCGAGGTGGCGCTCCTATGGAAGAACGTGCTCGCTGGACAGCGGCTCGGGGGCATGGGGCGGCTGGTGGTGGCGGGAGTGTTGGGCGGAGGGGTGGCCGCGGTGGCGTCGGGCGAGGGGCTCGCCGAGGTGCTCGCCCATCTGCGTCTGTTCCTGGCCCCGCTGTGTGGGGGCATCGCGGTGATGCTGTGCGTCTTCGGGCCGTCCTCCGTGCGGGTGGATCTTCGGATGGACCTGCCCCGGCTGGAGCAGCTCCGGGCCTTGCCGCTCACGGGCCGGCAGGTGGTGGCCGCGGAGCTGGCCGCGCCCGCGCTGCTGCTGGGCGGGGCGCAGGGGGTGCTCGTCCTGTTGGCGATGGCGTGCGCGGTCTGGCGGGGAGGGACGTGGACCGAGACGTGGGTGGCGGGGGGACTCGCTGCCTTGTGGGTGCTGCCGGCGGTGACGTTGGGAGGGCTCTTCGTGCAGAACGCGGCGGTGGTGCTCTTCCCGGCGTGGTTGCCTCCGGACGGGGAGCGGGCGCGAGGCCTGGAGGCGATGGGCCAGCGGTTGTTGACGCTCGTGGGCACGCTGGTGGTGCTGATCGTGGGACTCCTGCCCGCCGCCTTCGTGTCGGCGGTGGTGGGCTTCGCGCTGTATCAGCTCTGGGACTTCGGAATATGGGCGCTGCCGTTCGCGGGGATGAGCGCGGCGGCGGTGCTCGTGGGCGAGGTAGCGTTGGGCGTCATGGGGTTGGGGCGAGCCTTCGATCAGCTCGACGTGTCGGGCGAGGGCCGGGGTACGGGCACCTGAGCGGGTACGGATAGCGGTTGCGAGCCCGGGAGAGATGAGGGAAGGAGTCTCGATGAGCCTCCCCGATTCCGTTCTTCCGCCCCTCCCGCCAAACGCCCTCCAAGACACGGCGAATGCCCTGGATTTTCCCTGTGGCCCGCCCGCCTCCACGAACCAAGTCCAGAAGGCCCTCGAGAAGAAGCCTCAGGCGTTCGATGCGCTGATCAAGACGCTCGCTTCCTGTAGTGCCTCCACGTTCGCGCTCGCGGCCTCGCTCTACAAGGACGCGCCGCGCTCTTCCTCCACAGTGGAGGGCACCCTGGCACCCGAGGAGCCCACCGGCGTGCTGGGCGACTTGCACGTCCAGGGCGACCTGGAAGTAGGAGCGCCCCTGGTGGTGGTCGGCAATCTGACCGTGGACGGGCGCATCCGCGACCAGGGCCCGGAGTCCAAGCTCGTGGTGGTGGGCGAGGTGCGCTGCCGCTCGCTGTACACCACCGGGTGGATCACCATCCTCGGCGGCTTGTCGGTGGAGCACGCGGTGTTCGCCGAGTACAACGATGACTCCCTAGAAGTCATCGGGCCCATGACCGCGGGGCTGATTGTCTCCGATGATCACCTTGTCTCGGCCACCCGGAAGATGGCCACCCGGCGGCCGTCCCAGTCCGGAGCATGGGGCACGGAGACCTTTGATGCCCGCTTCCAAGCCCACAAGCAGGAATTGGCTCAATTGCTCGTAGAGGGTGTCGCCACGGAGGATGGGGTGGATGGGGAGAAGCTGACCGCGCAGCGACCGCCCTGGCGCTGAGCATTCCGTTTCTTGATCAGTTCAGACCTGGGGAATCGGGTGGGGTGGACAGCGTGCGCACCACCACCGCGCGGCAGGCCGCGCACACGGCGCCACTGCGCTCCCAATGCACCTGCTCCTCCCATTCCTGGGGAGACTCAGGGCCTTCCTCGAGGCGCTTCATCAGAGCGGCGAGCTCGTCCCCGGTCGCTTCCGGGTCGTGCTCGGAGGACGTGCCAATCACGTCCTGCTCGCCCTCGAGGATGAGGGTGAAGCGGTAGTACAGCGCATCCGGGGCGATGTCGCGCCCACATGCGGCACACGTCTTGGGTCGAGGTCCGGACACGAGTGGCACCCTATCCGCTCAGTCAAGAAAACGGCGTTGCCAGCGCCGGGTTTCGTCCAGGGTGAGATTGCCCCACGGGCAGCGTTGCTCGAGGTAGAGCCAGGGCTCCAGCACGCGCGCCAACTCGCGGTAGGCGGGCAGAGTGTCACCGCGCATCAGGTCTCCTGCTTCCGGCCACCCACCCAAGGTCACTACAGCGCACGCATCAGCCAATACCTCCACGGTCGTTCCTGGCGAGTGCAGTTGTTCGCGCAGGCGCTCCGCGCCGCCCAGTCCTTCGAGGACGGTGGCGCCCAGGAAGGTCAACCAATAGGCCCCCTTGAGCTTCGTTCCCAGGGTCCGGGAGAGCGTTGGCTCGGGAATATCCAAACCCGGATATCGGAAGAGGTGTTCACGAACAGCGGGAGTATTTCGCTGGGTCCAACCAGGCAACTGCAAGGAGAGCCCCCCATGGCCCGAGTCAAAGGGAAGCTTCGCCGCCAACCTCAGTGCCAGTTCCCGTATCCTCTCGGGACCTTGCTCCTCCAGATACTCGGTGGGAATCGAGAAGGTCACCGTGCAGGTCTCGTCGGAGGAAACGGACTCACTGAGCATTCGTCCTCGGTAGATCCATTCGTATCCGGTGAGATCATCGGGAGCCCCCGCCAGCTCGATGTGAGCGCCTTGAGGACTCAAGAGCGCTCGTCGGACGTAGGTCCACCCCTCATCATCCAATTCCCTCCATTCGCCCTCGGTGTCGAAATATCCCGTCAGTGCATGGTGACCCACGGCCCGCAGGTAGACATCCAAGGTCTGGATGACCTCATGAAACACGCGGGCATGCGCGCGCCGCATATAGAAAGTGAGAGCTACTCGCTCCCGAAGCAAGGCGAGACGTTGTCCCTCGAAGGCATCTTGGAGCCGCACTCGCGGATAGTGTTCGCTCATCGGGATACTCCATAAGCGGGCGACATGTGGGCGGGGGGACCATAGCTCTTCAGTTGGGGAAGCGGCGGGGCAATATGCCCCACGTGCAGTGTCACGCTTGTTGAAGACAAAGTAACGAGGGCGCGCTCGGATTTGACGCACCAGGTCAAAGTCCGGCTCTCTCTGTTTGAGAGTCCTTTAAAAGAAATCTTTACTTCCCGGATAACCTGCTTTACATCTGTCCTTGAGCGCGTCATGTCACCTTGCCTGAGCTGTGTTCCTTCCCAGCGCAAGAGATGACGAACCCTCCCCCCAGGAGACAAGGTCATGCACAAAAGTTTGGCATCCACGTTTTCCGTATTGGCCGCCGCGGCGGGCCTCTGCTCGGTCGTTCCGAGTATGTCCCATGCGGCGACGCCGATTTCCCAGGCGACGACGACCATCTTTGGCCCTCGTGTCTACGTCTTCGATCCGACCATGGCGGCGGCTGACATCAACAATGTCGCCAACACCGTGTTCACCAGGATGGAGTCCAATCAGTTTGGCACGGATCGGTATGCACTGCTCTTCAAGCCGGGTGCGTACAACGTCACCTTCAACGTGGGCTTCTACACCCACGTCGCCGGTCTGGGACAGAACCCCGACGACGTGAACATCAACGGCGGAGTGAACGTCAACTCCCAGTGGATGCCCGCCGCCAACGCGACCTGCAACTTCTGGCGGACCATCGAGAACCTCGCTATCGCCCCGACCGGCGGCATGACGCGGATCGCCGTCTCCCAGGCCGCGCCCCTGCGGCGTCTGCACATCAAGGGCGAGCTGGACCTGTTCGACTTCGACTCGAACTGGAATGCCGGCTGGGCCAGCGGTGGATTCCTCGCCGACTCCCTCGTGGATGGGGTCGTCGTTCCCGCATCCCAGCAGCAGTGGCTCTCCCGAAACAGCAAGTGGGCGAGCTGGTCGAACGCCGTGTGGAACATGGTGTTCGTGGGCAGCGTCAACACGCCGTCGGGCACGTTCCCGGAGCCGGCCTACACGGTCGTCGACAGGACGCCCATCATCCGGGAGAAGCCCTACCTCTACACCAGCGGTGGGCAGTACTACGTCTTCGTCCCCGCGCTGCAAACCAACACCCAGGGCCCCAGCTGGCTCAACGGCGCCACGCCGGGTCAGTCCCTGCCCATCTCCCAGTTCTACATCGCCCGTCCGGAGACGGACAGCGCCGCGAGCCTCAACAACGCGCTGAACCAGGGCAAGCACCTCCTGTTCACCCCGGGCATCTACCAGCTGAATGACACGCTGCGCGTCAAGAACGCCAACACCATCCTCCTCGGCATTGGCGTTCCCTCGCTGATCCCGACGAGCGGCCTGTCGGCCATCTCGGTCGCCGACGTGGACGGCGTGAAGATCGGCGGCCTGATCCTCGAGGCGGGCGCGGTCAACTCCCCGAGCATCCTGGAAGTCGGCCCCACGGGCAGCTCGGCCGATCACTCGGCCAACCCCACCTTCCTCTACGATCTGACCATCAGGACCGGAGGCACGATCACGGGCAGGAACGACGTGGGCATCAAAATCAACAGCCACAACGTCGTGGGTGATCAGCTCTGGCTGTGGCGCGCGGACCACGGTGAGGGCGCCGCCTGGAACACCAACCCCACGAAGAACGGCCTGATCGTCAATGGCCGCAACGTCACGATCTACGGCTTGTTCAACGAGCACCACAATGAGTACCAGACGTTGTGGAATGGCAACGGCGGCCGGGTGTACTTCTACCAGTCCGAGATTCCCTATGACGTCCCCAACCAGGCGTCCTGGATGAATGGCACGGCGAACGGGTACGCGTCGTACAAGGTCGCCAACTCGGTGACCACTCACGAGGCGTGGGGCGTGGGCGTGTACTCCTACTTCCGGGACGCGGCCGTGAAGCTGAACAACGCGATCGAGGTGCCCAATGTCACGGGCGTCAAGATCCACCACATGACCACCATCTGGTTGAACGGCACGGCCGGGAGCGAGATCACCCACGTGATCAACGGAACCGGTGGCCGGGTCTACGCCAACGCCCCCGCCGAGGCGATGCGGCAAACCGTCTCCGAGTTCGCGGGGACCGGTACGGGCACCAGCGACACCCAGGCGCCGACCACTCCGGCGAACCTGTCGGCGGTGGCCACGTCGAGCAGCCAGATCAACCTGACCTGGAGCGCTTCGGCGGACAACGTGGGCGTGAGCGGCTATGACATCTACCGCGATGGCGCGTATGCCGGCTCCTCGGGCGCTCCTTCGTACAGCGATACGGGCCTGGCGGCATCGACGGCCTACGGCTACACGGTCAAGGCGAGGGACGCGGCCGGCAACGTCTCGGCCGCCAGCAACACCGCCAGCGCCACCACGCAGGCGGGCAGCGGCGGCGGCACCGACTTCACGTACGGCGCGAGCAACGTCAACACCACCCAGGCGCTCACGTGGTTCAAGCCCAGCGGCTTCACGGCGAGCTATGTCATCGTGCACTACAGCTACGCGGGCATCGGGCAGCAGAATGTCAACACCACGTACAACAGCGGCACGGCCCGCTGGGAGTACAACGTGCCCGGCCTGAGCTCGGGGAAGGTGCTCTCGTACTCGTTCACCTACAACAAGAACGGCACGCAGTACGACACGCCGACCTACACCTGGACCAAGCCTTGAGCGTCTGAGGCAGAACTCGACACGAGCGGCCCATTCCCCCCGAGCAGCTTCGCGGCGGGGAGTGGGCCGTTTCGTTTCGACGCGGGAACGCTCAGTCGAGGAAGCGGCGTTGCCAGCGCCGCATGTCCTCGCGCGAGAACCCGCCCCAGTCGAAACGTTCTACGTACAGCCACGGCTCCAGGACATGCGCCAGCTCACGGTAGGCCGGAAGGCCGCGCCCTTCGGCTACGTCTCCCGCTTCCGGCCATGCGCCCAATGAGATCACGCCTCTGTCTCCCGTCATCAGCTCGCGGACAACGGACCCAGGCATGTGCAATCGGGAGCGCAACCCGTCGGCGCCATCCAGCTCGGCCCACACGGAGGGACCCAGGAAGTTCAGCCAATGGACCCCCTTCAGACTCGTCCCGAGGAAGAGAGACGCCGTACCGAGCCCAGGCACGTCCAGGCCCGGGTAGCGCGCACATACCTCGCGCAAAGATTCTGTCGTGCCCAGCAGTCCCTCCGGAAACAGCAGGGCAAGTCCCGCATGGCCCGAGTCAAAAGGCAGTTCCTCGGCCAGCTTCAGCGCCAGGTCCCGCACCTGTTCTGGCCCCCGCGATTCCATGGCCTCCGTGGGCAGCCAGAAGGACACGGCACACACCGCGTTCCGCTCGGAGGTGGTCGGGTCATGAGACCTACCGTGGTAGGTGAATTCATACCCGGTGAGGTCATCTGGAGAACCCGCCAGGGTGAGATGCGCGCCCCGGGGATTCAAGAGCCGCTGGCGGGTGGCCTCCCATCCTGGGTCGTCGAGTTCCCGCCAGTCTCCTTCAGCATCGGTGTACCAGCCGAGTGCTCGTTCTCCCACCACTTGGAGATAGGTCGCGAGAGCAGCCAGGACGACGCGGGCGATCTCGGGATGGGAACGCCGCATGTAGAAGGTGATGTTCACGCTCTCGCGAATGAACAACCAGGGCTCCTGGTCCTCTCCCGAGCGCGTGTAATGACGGATGCGAGGATAGCGCTCGTCCATCATTGGACTCCGAGTTGGGGCGTGATGAGGGCGGGATTGAGCAGGCAGCCACTCGTCGCCGTGTCCGTTGTCTGACCGGAGAGCCGGGGCAGGGGACTTCGGGCCGCACAGCCCATCATCATCAGCAGGGCCCCCGTGATGAGGACCCGGAGGAGGCGATGAACGCGTGGCCCCATGACTCCTACGACTACTCCGGATCGGCCTCGCCCGCGTCCGCGCGCTGCACGCCGAACACGTTGGCCTCGGCCATCTCCTTCGTCGTGCGCTTGTAGGTGCGCCACGCGAAGGGCGCCGCTACGCTGAACGCGATGACCGCCAGCCCGATGGCCTTCCAGGGAATGGGGTCCTGCTTGATCTTGATGTCCTTGCCATACTCGTTGACGTTGTACTTCGGGCGCGCGCGCATGGCATCGCGCTCCTGCTGCGTCATCTCTCCGCTCTGGTAGGACTGAAGCTGACGATGTTGGGCGAGGGCGGCTCCTCCGGAAACGAGCGCGAGGGCGGCCAACAGACGTGAGAAACGGGCGAGGGACATGGGCGAGCAGCCTATCACGACCCGACATCCGCGTAGAACAGGGCTTGCGTCCCCTCCCAGGGTCCACTAGGCGCCCGAGGTGTGCGCCTCCTCCTCGTCCCCGTGCTCAACCTGCTGCTCCTGATCCGCACCCTGTTGGGGCTGCCGCTGCGTCTGCTCGGCGCCCGGAACCGGCCCGCCTACGTGCGCTTCCGGCTGTCGGGTGACCCTTCGTACCGCGAGCTGCCACGCGCCCGGCGCCTGAGCCTGCTGGGTGGGCAGGCACGTCCGGAACCCGCCACCGTCACCTCCCTGGAGTCCCTGCGAGAGGCCCTGGCGCTCCTGGCGAGGGATCCAGCGGTCCAGGGCATCCTCCTGGAGATGGAGGGCCTGGCGGTGCCCCCCGCCAAGCGGGACGTGCTGGTGAAGCTGCTCGGAGACTTCCGTGCCGCCGGCAAGCGGGTCGTCGCCTGGGCGGTGAGCGTGGACAGCTCGGGCTACCAGGTGATGTGCGCGGCGGACGAGGTGCTCCTGTCCCCCGCGGGGCGGCTGGAGCTGGTGGGCTACGCCGCCGAGGCCCTGGCCCTGGGTGAGGGTCTTGGCAGGTTGGGCATCCAGGCGCACTTCTTCCGGCGCGGTGAGTACAAGACCATGCCCGAGCTCTTCACCCACCCCCAGGCCTCGGACATCCAGCGGCGCACGCTCGAGTCCTTCCTGGACGAGCGCTATGGGGAGTTGGTGGACAGCGTGGCCCAGGGACGGCGCCGCCCGCCCGAACAGGTGAAGGCGTGGATCGACGCGGGGCCCTACAGCGCGAAGCGCGCGGTGGCCGAGGGGCTCGTCGACGGGCTGTGTGACGAGGCGGATCTTCCCGCGCGGCTGGGCATGAAGGGCGCCGGGGACGAGGACGACGGGGAGGGAGTGGAGTCCCTGGCGATGTACCGGGCGCGGCTGCCCTGGCCCCCGGTGCGCTGGATCTCCCTGCGCGCCAAGCCCCGGCTGGCGGTGGTCCCGGTGTCGGGGATGATCGTCCCGGGCAAGGGCGGGGCGGGGGTGGGGCCGGAGATGGCGGGCTCGGACTCGGTGGTGAAGGCCCTGCGCGCGGCGGGACGCCAGCGGCGGGCCCAGGCGGGGGGGCTGTACGTGGCGAGGTCGGGCGGGGCCTCCGGGGGCCCGGGGGTCCTCCCCCGGGGGGGGGCGCG
>Ga0081606_1000072_pt1 | contig 84487 bp, 74 predicted proteins | sample EareggfetidaYelm_FD_71127 | JGI IMG/M metagenome (GOLD analysis project Ga0081606, IMG submission 71127) | Earthworm egg capsule microbial community from the University of Washington, USA - E. fetida Yelm (SPADES assembly) (version 2) | ecosystem: Host-associated > Annelida > Reproductive system...
GGTTTCCTGGTACATGCCGAAAGGGAATTCACCCAAGTGCAAACCAACGGTAATAACAGGTCGTCCATTTCAAGGACGGTAGATGTAAAAGACAACCTGCGTACACTCGACGCCGGATTCAACCTTGGTGCATCGTATTATTTTACCGACCACATGTTCCTTACTGCCAGGTATACGATCGGACTGTCAAGCATTGATGAAAGAGACTACAATTATGATGAAAGCGATGATTTTGACGATTATGACTATGACAGAGGCATACATAATGGCGTATTTCAGGTGTCTTTTGGATACAGATTCTAAAAAAAACATAATATTTTCATAAAAAGCATCTGATTTAGGTGCTTTTTTTGTTGCTGATTATCAATAAATTGGATGGTTTAAAATGCGAAATCTGTACAATAAAATGATTTTATGTTAATTTTCGGATAATAAATTATTTTAACTGTATATATTTGTCGCCAATTTAAACATTACAAAAATGAAAAAAATTATTTTATCATTAGCGATCTTGGCTTTCGGTTACACGAATGCTCAGGAAGTTAAAGAAGTTTCGGCTTCAGAGTACGGTTTCTCAAAAGGAAACATTTTTATTGAAGGACAATTGTCTTTTAGCAGTTCTAAAGAAACGGTTTCAGCTGCAGGAACAGACATTAGCGAATTAAAAATCAGTGGTGTTACATTTACCCCAAAAGCTGGTTTTTTTGTAACTGATGATTTGGCAGTTGGAGCGCAATTGGCAATCGGTTCAGGTAAAAGAGAAGAAACAGATTTAGTTACAATTCCAAATGTTACCGATGAAAGAAAAACCAGTGCTTTCGGAGCGGGTATTTTCGCAAGATATTATTTCCTTAAATTAGGAGAGAGATTCAAAACTTATGCAGAACTAGGTGCAGGATTTGGAACTGGTAAAGTAAAAGAAACCGATCCAGTTACTGAAAATGTAAGAGAAACTCAAAAAATAAACACTTTTGGTGTTGGTTTAGATTTAGGAATCAACTATTTCGTAACTAAAAAAATTGCAATCTCTTTCGGATTGGCTGATGTGTTGTCATTTAATTCAACTAAAACTGAAGACACAATTGGTGGAGGAGAAACTAAAACTTCAGGTTTTAACGGTAACGTAAACGTGATTAACAATTTCTTCGACACGCCAACTTTCGGTTTGTTGTATAAATTCTAATTCATTAGAAATGTCACATGAAAACATCCTTTCGGGGGTGTTTTTTTTTGGATTAAACTAAAACTGCAAATCTAGAATCCTTGCAGATTAATGTTTTATAATAAACGGAATTAATTTACATTTGCGCCAATAAAACAAAGCTATCGTGAAAAAAATGATCATTGCCATTGTGGCATTTATGTTTGTCGGATTGACTCATGCCCAAACAAGATTCGGGATTAAAGCCGGAGCGAATTTTTCAACTTTTACAGGGAAATCGTACGCAGATGTTTCTATGAAAACGGGTTTCCATGCCGGTGGTTTTGCAGAAATCAAAGCTTCGGAAAAACTTTTCATCCAACTGGAATTGCTGTATTCGGAACAGGGCGCAAAGATCGATATGGCACATGAACTTTCTGATGATGTGATTTATGTTGATTATGATGAAAAATGGAATGTCAATTATCTTACAGTTCCGGTCATGGTAAAATATTATGTTTACCAGGGATTGCATATGGAAGCCGGGCCGCAAATTGGAATCCTGTTAAGTGCAAAAGAAAAATACGATACCAATTTTACTTCGCCGGATTTTCCCGGAGAAAGTATCAAAAGATCCGGTTCTGAGGATATTTCAGAGTTGTTCAAATCAATAGACGTCGCGCTTAATGCCGGTGTGGGGTATGATTTTACAAGCCATATTTTTGCAAATGTGCGTTACAGCTACGGTTTGAGCGATATTTATGATGATCAGGCAGACCGTGATCAAGTCGGAACCGGTGTTAATAATAAAATTGTTTCCAGAAATAATGTCTTATCACTTTCTGTAGGTTACAAGTTTTAATTTCTTAAAAATACAAATCCTGGTTCTGACCGGGATTTTTTTGTGCTGTTGCTGATTTTTTGACGAACCGCGGCTTAAATGTTTATTTTTGCTGGTAACCAAAATTAAAATGAAAAGCTGGAGCAGTTATATCAAAAGTTACCAATCTTTCCTGAAGATCGAACGCGGCCTTTCTAAAAACACCATCGATAATTATACTTTCGACATCGAACGGCTTTGTAGTTTTCTTGAAGCGGCATCGATTGAAGTGTCACCAATAAAAATTTCCGAAGAAACACTGCAGCAATTTATTTACAGTGTTTCAAAAGAGGTCAACGCGCGCTCACAGGCGAGGATTATTTCCGGGCTCAAAAGTTTTTTTTCGTATTTGATTTTTGAAGATTACAGAAACGACAATCCGCTCGAATTGATTGAAACACCAAAAATCGGACGCAAATTACCCGATACTTTAGCGATTGAAGAAATTGATGCGTTGATTGCCGCAGTAGATTTGAGTTTGCCCGAAGGCGAACGGAACCGTGCCATGCTCGAAACATTGTACGGCTGTGGCTTGCGGGTTTCAGAACTTGTCACGCTCAAAATTTCAGATTTGTTTTTTGACGAAGGGTTTATCAAAATTACCGGAAAAGGCAACAAACAGCGTTTTGTCCCGATTGGCAGCCTGACAAAAAAATACATTGAACTGTATAAAAATTCCGTTAGGCCGCATTTGAATATCCAGAAAGGCCACGAAGACACCTTGTTTTTAAACCGCCGCGGCAGGCAATTGACCCGCGCAATGATTTTTACGATCATTAAAAACCTCACAGATAAAATCAATTTGAATAAAACGATCAGTCCGCATACATTTAGGCATTCGTTTGCAACGCATCTGCTCGAAAATGGCGCTGATTTACGCTCGATCCAACTGATGCTCGGCCACGAATCGATCACCACTACTGAAATTTATGTTCATTTGGACCGCAAACACTTGACACAGGTGATGAATGCCTATCATCCGAGAAAGGAGTGAGTTGGGCGAACGTCTCCTCGCATAGCCTTTTTGCAGAAACTTTAGGGAAAATAGAAAATTTTATGTAAAGTCATTTTTCAAAAAGATCAAGTTATAATCCAACCACATCCAAAAGCTTTCTTCTGCTAAAATTATATGGAAAATCTTTTTGTGAAATTTTTTTAAATAAATATTTTCACACACTTTTTGAATTAAACTTTTTAGTAACATTAATAAAGCTCCTTTGATGAATAAAACTGCTTCGCCAATTCGCTATCGCTCGGTTCAATTCGCTTTGATTCGCAACTTTCATTTTTTTTATTTTACTTTAAGGATTGCTTCACCCGGAGGTGGTCAGGAATTTAGTAAAAAGGTTGTTTTGAATTGGGTTTGCGTTAGGGATGGAAGCGGAAATCCTTTTTGCGGCGCAGCGCAGCGGAGCCGTAAAAAGATTGTAGCGGACAGCCCGGCCGCAAGGCAACGCCCAAATAATACCACAATAAAAAACAAAAAAAATCCGGACAATCATGCCCGGATTTTTATAGACAAAGTATGTTACTTTTGCCTTATGCCTTTTCACTAATGCCTATTTCGCAATATTCACCGCTCTCGTTTCACGGATTACCGTCACTTTTACCTGGCCCGGATAGGTCATTTCAGTCTGGATTTTTTGTGAAATTTCGAATGATAAGCTTACGGCGTTGTCGTCTGTGACTTTTTCGCTTTCTACGATGACACGCAGTTCACGTCCGGCCTGGATGGCGTAAGCGCTTTTTACACCGCTGAATCCATAGGCTACTTCTTCAAGGTCTTTCAAACGCTGGATGTAAGAATCTAAAACCTGGCGGCGTGCGCCCGGCCTGGCGCCTGAAATCGCATCACAAACCTGAACGATAGGCGAAAGCAATGATTTCATTTCGATCTCGTCGTGGTGTGCTCCGATGGCGTTGCATACTTCTTCTTTTTCACCGTATTTCTCGGCCCATTGCATTCCGAGAAGTGCGTGTGGCAAATCACTTTCTGCATCTGGTACTTTTCCGATATCGTGAAGTAATCCGGCTCTTTTGGCGAGTTTGACGTTTAGGCCCAATTCGGCAGCCATAATGCCGCAAAGTTTAGACACTTCACGCGAGTGCTGCAATAAATTTTGTCCGTAAGACGAACGGTATTTCATTCTGCCGACGACTTTGATCAGTTCGGGATGCAAGCCGTGGATGCCCAGGTCAATTACGGTACGTTTCCCGACTTCGATAATTTCGTCGTCGATTTGTTTGGCTGTTTTGGCAACGACTTCTTCGATTCGCGCCGGGTGGATGCGGCCGTCGGTAACGAGTTTGTGCAATGCCAAACGTGCGATTTCTCTTCTCACTGGGTCAAAGCAGGATAAAATGATGGCTTCCGGCGTATCGTCAACGATGATTTCGACTCCGGTTGCGGCTTCGAGGGCGCGGATGTTTCGGCCTTCACGTCCGATGATCCTACCTTTGACGTCGTCTGATTCAATGTTGAAAACAGACACGCAGTTTTCTACGGCTTCTTCGGTTCCAACGCGTTGAATGGTATTGATAATGATTTTTTTAGCTTCCTGTTGGGCGGTTAATTTTGCCTCTTCAATCGTGTCCTGAATGTGCGACATCGCTTTGGTTTTGGCTTCTGCTTTTAAACCTTCAATGAGCTGGTCTTTGGCATCTTCAGCAGACAAACCAGAAATGACTTCGAGTTGGTTCAGTTGGCTTTTGTGCATTTTATCCACTTCCTCGCGTTTTCTGTCGAGGATTTCGATTTTTGAATCGTATTCTTTGGATTTGGCTTCGAAATCGTCGTTGATTTTTTTGGCTTTGGCCAATTCACCTGAGACTTGTGATTCCTTGTCGCGGATGCGTTTTTCGACTTCGGCTACTTTTTTATCGCGTCCAAGAATGACCTGTTCGTGTTCTGCTTTGAGCTCAATGAATTTTTCTTTGGCCTGAAGGATTTTGTCTTTTTTGATGTTTTCCGCTTCTAGGTTGGCGTCTTTCAAAATCGATCCCGCTTCTTTTTTAGCGTTTTTGATCAGATTGGAAACATTGCTCTTTTCCATCATTTTGGCGATGGCAAAACCCGCGGCGATGCCGACGATTGCTGAAATAATTATTGTTAAAATGTCCATGTTAAGTTAGGGTTATATATAAAAAAAAGCCTACATCAGCTGAATTAATAAACTCGAAAAGACAAGTTTTGAGCTAACTCGCTGTTCAAGGATCTGCTCAGGGCAGCTTGCTTTAGTAGCGATGATTTGCTCATTCTAAATTGTTAGTGTTGAGTTTACCAAATATGAACTAATGTAGGCAGTATCTTAGTTATGTAAAGAACGTATTTATTTTTGGTCGAGATAACCGGCAAGCATGTCATTTAATTTTTTAATCCGTTCGAGGGTTTCTGTACCGTCGATCGAATTATCGATTTGTTTTTGCTCCAGCTGTGAAGCAAATTGTAAGGCGCACATGGCTAAAACATCCTGTTTGTCACGAACAGCGTAGTTTTCTTCAAACTGTTTGATCATTGCATCAATTTTTTTGGAAGCGCTTCGAAGCCCTTCTTCCTGAGACATTTCTACCGTTAACGGGTACACTCTGTCTGCAATTGATAATTTGATTTTCAGCTTGTCATCCATATTTACTAATCTGCAAGTTGCGCTATACAGTAATCAATTTCGCGAATTAATGAATTTATCTTAAGCTTTGTATCTCTTTTATTGTCGTCACTGCCAAGCAATGAATTCGCTATTTTGAGTGTGTCATACTGCTGCTTCAGCGTGTCAATCTGTCCCGATTGATTGTGTATGATTCCTGTAGCTTTTTGCAACTCCTGTTTCAATTCCGCTGATGTTTGCTCCAAAACCGTTATTTTCTGTAACAGTTTTTTCAGCCTTCCTTCAAGAGTATCAATAATTTCTACAATCTCACTCATTTAAGTCAAAGTTCATTACTAATCCTACAAAGTTAATATTCCAATCCAATTAAACCAATACTTTTACTAAAATTTTCCTTTTCGGATTTGCATCGGCTGTAATAATATGGAAAATAAGGAGTTATATTGGATAAAAAGTTTTCTTAAATAGCACACTTTTTTTATATTAGCAAAAACCTTCAAACCATGCGATTTATACTCCTTTTACTCTTTTACACGCCAGTTTTTTCACAGATTTCTTATCCAACAGATTACTTCCAGCCGCCACTCGAAATCCCGATGCAACTGTCCGGCAATTATGGCGAACTGCGTTCCAATCACTTCCATGCCGGTTTCGATTTTAAGACCCAGCAAAAAGAAGGATTGTTTGTTTTTGCTTCCGCAGATGGCTTCATCTCCAGGATTAAAATCTCTCCTTACGGTTACGGAAAAGCCATCTACATTGACCATCCAAACGGATACACGACCGTTTACGGCCATTTGCAGAAAGGGTATTCCAATGTCGAGAAGTTTATCCAAAACGAACAATCCAAACAGCAATCATTTGAAATTGATTACTTTCCGAAGCCTGGCGAATATCCGATAAAAAAAGGTGATACCATTGCGTATTCGGGAAATACCGGAGGTTCCGAAGGGCCGCATTTGCACTTTGAAATCCGCAATACCAAATCTGAAAAAACGATAAATCCGCTGTATTTCGGATTTATAATCAAAGACACTAAAAAACCGCTGATTACGAGTTTGCTCGCGTATCCTGTTGGTGACAGCAGCGTCGTGAATCAATCGGCGCGCCCGGTGATGATCAATATGGCTTTGCAGCCCGACGGTACTTTTATTGCAGATAAAGTGCTCGCCAGCGGGCAAATTGGTTTTGGCATAACGACCGGCGATTATGATGATGTTTCCTATAACAATAACGGGATTTTTAAAGTGGAAACTTTATACAACGGTCAACCCTTTTTCAGTTACCAGTTTGACACTTTCGCGTTCGACGAAGGCCGTTACATCAATGCGCTGATCGATTTCCCAAGGTTTAAGAAAACAAAAAACAGGATTCAGAAATTGTTTATGAAACAACCTTTTCCGCTGAGCATCATTCGGACAACGCAAAATAACGGTGTCCTTAATATATTGCCAAATTTATCGCAATCGTACCAAATTGACGTTTCTGATTTTGCAGGTAATAAAGCGACGGTCGTTGTTCCTGTGGATTATTCCCCGCTGCCGGCGAAAATCCCTGCTGAAACCCTAAAAACACCTTATTTATTAATTGCCAATAAAGACAGCAATTTTGAAAAAGGAAATATGTCGGTATTTTTTCCTGCCGGAACTTTTTACGAGGATTTTTACCTGAATTTTGATGTCAAGGACAGTGTGATGACCGTTCAGGATGATTATACTGCGGTGCACAGCAATTTTCAGGTCAGTATTGTGGATCCAAATGTGGCAAATAAGGGCAAAACATTTATTGCATCGGTTGCAGAGACAAGGCTTGGTTACAATGCGACCAAATTCAACAGTACGACGAATACTTTTTCAACGTATACGAAGAATCTCGGGCAGTTCAAATTGGCGAAAGATACAATAGCGCCTAAAATTACAATGGCAAAATCGATAGAAGGGAAATGGATTACGAATCAGCAATCAATTCAGCTGACGATTTCAGACAACCTTTCGGGAATCAAATCATACAGCGGTTACATCAATGAAAAATGGGTGTTGTTTGAATACGATTACAAATCAAAAAAAATCACGCATGTATTTGACGATGCACTGCTTTTAGAAGGTAAAAATGATTTAAAAGTAATAGTTTCTGATAATCTTGGAAATTCTGCTATCTTTGAAACTCAATTTTTCAGAAGTCAAAAAAAATAAAAAATACGAACTCTTGAATACGAAAATAAAACTACTGACGCTGCTTTTTTTTCTTGTAGGATATGCCACTTACGCACAAACAGCAAAAATTGCAGGTGTGATCCTCGACGAAAACAGCAATCCTGTTAATGACGTTAATATTACAGCCGGAATCAACAATACCAAAACCGATGAGACCGGATTTTACCAGATTGCCATTCCTGCCAATCAGAAAATCACCATTACTTTTTCACACGTAACGCTCAAAAAAAACACAGTTACCATTGAACTGAAACCTTACGAAGAATACCAGCTTAATATTGTCATGAACGACAAAGCCGAAAGCTTGGGCGAAGTTACCGTAACAAGGAACAACCGCAAAAGGGTGGAAGGTATCGTCACAATTGAACCGGCTGTAATCAAGAAAATTCCGGGTGCGAATGCCGGCGTTGAAAACATATTAAAGACTTTTGCCGGTGTTTCCAATAACAATGAACTCAGTACGGCGTATTCTGTTCGTGGGGGAAATTATGATGAAAACCTCGTGTATGTCAACGAAATTGAGGTTTATCGCCCGTTCCTGATCCGTTCCGGGCAACAGGAAGGTTTGAGTTTTACGAATACGGACATGGTGCAAAACGTCGATTTCTCTGCCGGAGGTTTTCAGGCGAAATACGGAGATAAATTGTCTTCCGTGCTTGATATTACCTATCGGACGCCTACCGAATTCGGACTGGCGGCAGAAGCGAGTTTCCTTGGCGGAAGCATAGCCGTTGACGCGATTTCAAAAGATGGCAGGTGGACTGCTTTGACCGGCGTGCGTTACCGCGACAACAGCCTTTTGGTCAACAGCCAGGAAACGCAGACGAATTTCAGGCCGACTTTTGCCGATTTGCAATCAAATATTACTTTTAAACCCAATGCCAGATGGGAATTCAGTGTACTCGGGAATATTTCTCAAAACCGTTACAATTACCAGCCGCTGTCAAGACAGACTAAATTTGGTACGATTGACGAACCGATTGCTTTGATCGTCAATTATGAAGGAGAAGAAAATGACAAATACGAAACCTATTTTGCCGCTTTCAAATCGGTTTTTAAAGTCAATGACAATTTTACGCTAAAGTTTATCGGATCGGCTTACCATACTTTGGAACAGGAATATTTTGACATTTTTGCAGCTTATGCTTTGGGCGATGTCGATACGAGCATTGGTGGTGAAACCCGTGGTGATGTAACATTCAACCGTGCCATCGGAACACAATTGAACCATGCGAGAAATGATCTCGATGCGGTAATTTACAATGCCGAAATCAAAGGCTCGCATGCTATTGACAATCATAATATCGAATGGGGTTTTAAATACACGCGCGAAGACATCCGCGACAGGATTGTAGAATGGGAGGTGATCGATTCGGCCGGATTTTCATTGAATCCGCGCAATTTGAACCTGCCTGCAAATGACCAGCCTTATACGCCTTACACCGGGCCGTTGGTTCCCTATCAAAATGTAAGGGCGAAAAATTTTGTAACGATCAACCGTTTTTCAGGTTATGCGCAATGGAGCATGAAAGACATGTTGGGCTCCAGCGAAGTGTGGTACAATGCCGGCGTCAGAATGCACCAGTGGCAGGTTTCTGCAGAAAATACAATCAATGGAAAAAGCCAGGGAGTTGTGAGTCCGCGTGCACAATTTGCCATCAAGCCCGACTGGGAAAAAGACATGGTATTCAGGATTTCCGGAGGTTTGTATTACCAGCCGCCGTTCTACCGCGAGTTGCGCGATTCACTGGGTGCTGTTCGTCCAAACGTAAAAGCGCAATCTTCGGTACACATCGTTTTGAGCAATGATTACAGCTTCAAAATGTGGAACAGGCCATTTAAAATGGTTACCGAAGCGTATTACAAATCATTAACCGATGTCAATCCGTATACGCTTGAAAACGTCAGGATCCGATATGAAGCGGCAAACAATGCGAAAGCTTTTGCACAAGGACTTGATTTCAGGCTGAACGGCGAGTTTGTTCCCGGAACAGAATCCTGGGTCAGCTTCGGTTACATGAAAACAGAGGAAAACATAGAAAACAAAGGTTATATCGCAAGGCCAACAGACCAACGCCTGAAATTTGGCGTGCTGTTCCAGGATTTCATGCCGCGTATCCCGAGTGTAAAATTATATTTGAATCTCGTGTACAATACCGGTTTGCCGGGCGGTTCGCCATCTTATGCAGATCCGTACCAATACCAGTCCAGGCTGAAGGATTATCGTCGTGCCGATGTTGGTTTCTCGTATGTGTTTACAGAGAAAAACGACATTCGTCCGGAAGGCCATTGGCTGAAAAAATTCAACGACCTGTCGCTTGGTTTTGAAATCTTCAACCTTTTTAACAACCAGAATGCCATCACGAATACGTGGGTGCGCGATGTGTACACGAAGAACCAATACGGGATTCCGAATTATCTGACGACCCGGGTTTTTAATGTAAAATTATCAGTGCGATTATAATGGAATGAAAAGGGGCAATGAAGTTCCTTTTTTATTTTAATGACAATTTTTTGTTTGAATTTGACCTGAATGTAAGTTTGTGCCTGAAAATTCTGTCGGCATAAAATAATACAAACCCATTTCGCTTAACACATTTTGCGTCCAAAATTCCTTATATTTGGGCGGTAAAGCAATACGATCAATCGCATGAAAAAAAGCCTCTACCTTATAGTATCCGTTTCGTGTATTTTTGTTTCCTGTAAAAATGAAGCAGACGAAAAGCCTAAAGTGATTTATGAAAATACATCAAAAGCGGCTAAAACTGAAGCCAAAATCGATACATCGCAAATTGAAGTTGCCGATCTTCCGATACAGATGCAAGGCACAAATTACCTAATTCATCCGGTGGGCGACCTGAATGTTTACGGTGGAAGTTCAAAATCAAGATATGAATCTTCTGCCAATGTAAATGACATCAGTTTTAAGATTTCGAATTATGGGGAGAACGAAATTACTGGTTATTTGCGCAATTTTAAATTTCAGGAAGTCGGTTCTGATTCATTAAAAACACTTACAGATAAACCGGTACTCATTCAAACGGCAACTTATCTGAAGGCCGTTTCGGATAAAACCAAACAGCAAATTCTGGTCTATACTTTGGCCGATATGGATACCAATAAAGACGGCAGGCTAGACGCGAATGACATCAAATCGTTATACCTGAGTGATATCAGTGGTACGGATTTCACAAAAATTTCCCCGGATTTCCAGGAATTGATCGACTGGGTTTTGTTGGAATCTAAAAACAGGTTGTACTTTAGAACCATTGAAGATACCAATAAAAATGGCGAGTTTGATAAAAACGATATCGTGCATTACCATTATATTAATTTGTCTGAAAAGGACTGGAAAATCCAGAGTTACAAACCAATTTAACTTCGAGATATAAAATAAAAAAAAAGGTTTGATGTAACGTCAAACCTTTTTTTGTGGAATTGTATTTTTTTAAAGCGAATTGATAAATGCCAGTAAATCGCTGCGTTCCTGAGCGGTAAGTTGTTTGTATTTGTCTTTGGCTTGCTGCGCTTCCCCGCCATGCCATAAAATAGCTTCTTCGATATTTCTTGCGCGTCCGTCGTGGAGTAAATTGGTGTGCCCATTTACGGTTTTGATCAGTCCGATTCCCCATAAAGGCTGCGTACGCCATTCGCTTCCTGAAGCTAAAAAATCTGGAGAATTGTCAGCCAAACCGGAACCCATATCGTGTAATAACAAATCCGAGTATGGCCTGATGGTTTGGTTTCTCAATGCGGCAACTGCATGTTCTCCGGTTACGAATTTTGGTGCATGGCACGATGTGCAATTGATCGATTCAAAGAGTTGTTTGCCTTTTAAAACATTTTGTTCTTTATAATTTCTTCTTGCAGGAACCGCTAAAACCTGAGAATACAGTACAACACGATTGAAATTCAGATTTGAAATTTCCGGACTGCCACCGTTTGGAATCGCATCACAATCTACACCCGGAGGGCAATTTTCGTTCGGAAACAAATATGAGGTAATGCCCATATCTCCTGAAAATGCGGCGGCAACCTGCTGGCGTACATTCGGCTGGTTGGCCTTCCATCCAAAGCGCCCCATTTTTTTTGAGTTGCTTTCTATGTCGTATACATAATTTGCCTTTCCGGAAATGCCATCACCATTGCTGTCATTTTCATCGGCTAAAGCCAGAATGGCAGCATCCGGAATCGCTTCAAGCAACCCCAGTCCGACGAGTTGATTTGCCACTCTTGGTGAAATCATCAAACTTCCCGATAACGGCCCATAGCCAAGTTGATTGATCTGATAAGTGGGTTTTTGCAATTGTATGACCGTTCCGTCGGCAAGAGTTTCAGAAACGGTTTGATAAATAATGTTGTATTTTCCTTTGATGGTTTGGTTTAGCAGCGCACCGTCCTGAAGTTGGCTGCCATACATCGGGTCGGGCATTGGAGCACCATGGCTATCAGTTCCGGGAACTGAGAGGCGCAAAAGCAATCCGGTGCTGAATTCGCCGTCAAATGCCGGAGCCCTGCCGCGGCCGTCTTTAAAGTGACAATTGCCACAGGCAGTAGCGTTGAAAAAAGGACCCAAACCATCGCGGCCGGTGGTCGTTGAAGGTGCAGTTACCCAAGGCAAACGGAACAAAGAATTTCCAACACCGAAATCAGATTTTTCATCTGAGGTAAGGTTCGTTGCAAAAAAACCAAAAGCTTCCTGTGAAGTATTAAATACAGTAACCTGACCGCCGGAAAGTTCTTCGCCGGCTTCAGGAGCCAGTGGGATATATTCTTCAGGATTATCAGATTCGCTACAGCCAACGGCAGTAAGCAAAACTGCAATCATAAAACCTTTTATACAATTTTTAATCATCATGGGATCTAACAGAAAAAAAGCGTTCCTAAAAAAAGAACGCTTTGTAATTATTTGCAAATGTATATTTTAATTAGATACTCACGTTCACTGAAATACCGATTTTTGATGCACCGGCAATAAAGTTAGCGCCTAAACTTTCCAATTCTCTAACGGCAACTCTCACTTTTGCGCCTTCTACCGATTCAAGACCACCTGAAATAGCCAAGTCAAAAGGTGTTAGAATTGCAGCTACTTTCGCTTGTGCCGCAGTGATAGAATTGTTTGTGTCTGTACTGATTGCACCATCGGCAGCAGTTACAAGATCCTGTAATGAAGGTCCGTCAATAGTACCGTATTTTCCTTCATAAACATTAATAATTCCCTGAAGGTTTAGGGCAATATCTCTGTGGGTATTGTCGCTAAAACAAGAGTGCTCGTCTTCCTGGCTTTCAGATAAAAGGGCAACATCCATTCTTTCGATAGCCAATTCAGCTTGTGCCAAAGTTGCAATACCAAGATAGATATTTGTAATCGCTTCGTTTTCGTTTAAGGCTAGGAATGTAATCCTGTATGCACCGCCAACTTTCCATTGGTCAACCAAGTAAGCCAAATGATCGGTCAATAAATCGGCACAAACGTTGAGGTATTGCGCTCTTCTTGCGGCATTTGCTGCAGTAGTATAATCAGTATAAAGTCTTTGTCCTGGCAATTTTGCAGATGGCGCAGTTAAATCTTGTCCCCAAAGTAAAAATTCGATCGCATGGTAACCAACGCTTACGTTAGCTTCGCCGCCAACTCCATTAGCAATTTCAAGGTTTTCTTTAGTAATTGGGGCAACGCCATTTATGATTCCGCCATTTTCTATTGTGCCTTCATTGTTTACATAATCAATATAAGCTTCGTCAAGCGGCCATGAATTGATCAAGCCTTCCGGGCTTTCTTCTGTTGCGTCGATCGGCCCGTTTGCAAAGCGAAAAGCCTCCGTTGTACCATAGCTTTCTCTGGATAATTTCCATTTGTCTTTAGCCGCATTGAAGTTGGCTTCCGTTGGAGTAGCCGTAAAAGTATTTAAAGCCGTTTCCAGAACTACTGCATCGTCGTATGCTTTCACGTAATTGGCATGAACGATATTTGCATAATTTTCGATTACCTCTTTTTTGGTCACTGCTTGTGAACCACTATTATTGTTGTTATCGTCATCGCTACAAGCGTAAAAAGATAAGCCAAGAGTCAAAAGGACAGCTGCTTTTAAAGTCATTTGCTTCATAAAGTATTTTTATTTAGAATGATTAAATTTAACGCAAAAGTATCGACTGGTTTTATAATACGCAAACTTTATTCGATTAATTTTTTTGAATGCTGGATTGTTAATAAATGAATGCCAGGATTTAAAATTAATTTAGAATTGTTATGGATAAGTAAGTTTTGCTTTTGTATTTTTGTCAAAATTTTTTAAAAGATGAAAAAAATAATTGCCCTGTTCGGATTTATTGCAGTATTGATTGCGTGCTCTTCAAGCGATAATGAAGGCGAAGTTGCAAACAACAATTACGACCGGACGGCACTTTTGACCAATTGGGCCGACCACATCATTATTCCGGCTTATGAAAATTACCAGTCTAAAATCAATACCCTTTCAACAGCCGCAACGGCATATACGACAGCACCAACGACTGCCAGCCTGCAAGCTTTAAGAACATCCTGGTTTGAAGCCTATAAAGCTTATCAATATGTAGCGTTATACAATTTCGGGAAAGCGCAGGACATTAGCTTTAAAGAAATGAGCAATACATATCCAGCTGATGCAATAAAAATTGATGGTGATATTGCAAGCGGAAATTACAATCTCGCCGTATTTGCCAGTTTTACAAGACAGGGTTTTCCGGGACTGGACTATTTAATTAACGGCCTTGCTGCAAATGATACTGCTATTGTAACATTGTATTCGGCCGCAAACTATAAAAATTATCTGTTAGCGGTTGTTGCAAAAATGAAGTCAAATGCTGACGCCATTGTAGCCGACTGGAATGGCGGTTACAGGGAAACCTATATCAGCAATAACGGCACTTCTGTGAGCAGTTCTGTAAGCAAAACAACCAATAGTTTTGTGAAAAGTTTCGAAAGAGACATTCGTTCCGGGAAAGTGGGTTTTCCTGCCGGAATTTTTTCAAACAACGTTCCAAGGCCAACAGATGTTGAGGCTTACTATAAAAAGGATATTTCTAAAACATTGCTTAATACTTCGGTTACTGCCGCAAAAGACTTTTTCAACGGGAAACATTTTAACGCAGCAGGTTCTGGTGAAGGTTTGAAAAGCTATCTTGATTACATGAATGCGGTTCGCGACGGACAAAAACTAAGCGATATCATCAACACCCAATTCGCGCTTGTTGAAACGACAAACAATCTTTTAAACAATAATTTTATTACTCAGATCAATACTGATAACCAAAAAATGATCAATGCGTATACAACCATGCAGCAGAATCTGATTTACCTTAAACTGGATATGATGCAGGCGCTAAACATCACGATTGATTATGTAGATGGCGACGGCGATTGATCATGAACCGGATAAAAAAATACCTGAATACATATTCTGATGCTTCAACGCTGGCCTTTTTCAGGCTGGCGTTTGGTTTTATGATGCTGTTCAGCCTGATCCGGTTTTCGGCCTATGGATGGATTGAAAAATTCTACATTTTGCCGCAATATCATTTTACATATTATGGTTTTGATTGGGTGAAACCTGTCGGAAATTACACCTATTTGTTGTTTTTGATCTGCGGCATTGCATCGCTTTTTTTTGCTGTCGGATACAAATATAAAACTTCGGCGGTTGTCTTTTTTCTGAGTTTTACCTATATCGAACTCATGGATAAAACGACTTATCTGAACCATTACTACTTTATTTCAGTTGTTGCTTTTGTTATGATTTTTTTGCCTGCAAATGCCTATTTTTCATTCGATGCCTGTCAAAATCCTAAAAAATCTTTTCAGAAAGTCCCATCGTGGACCATCGATATTTTAAAGCTTCTACTGGGAATCGTTTATTTTTATGCCGGACTCGCCAAACTCAATTCCGATTGGCTTTTCAAAGCGATGCCGCTCAAAATCTGGCTTCCAAACAATTTGAATTTTCCAGTTATCGGGCCGCTTTTAAATGAAAACTGGGTGCATTTTGCCTTTAGCTGGACCGGCGCTATCTATGATTTGCTCATAGTTTTTTTATTGTTGTACAAACGCACACGGATTTTTGCATTTATACTCGTAGTGATTTTTCATTTACTTACCAAAATCCTTTTTCCGATAGGCGTTTTTCCTTACGTAATGATCGTATCTTCGCTGCTATTTTTTGAAAGTAGTTTCCATCGGAAATGCCTGCAGGCCATTGCTGATTTTTTTAAAATTTGTTCAATTCTTCCGGCTGCAAACGAAAAGCTGGTGATGAAAGGAACGGCTTATCGATTAAAAATCGGAATATTAACGGTTTTTGTTTGTTTCCAATTGCTGTTTCCGTTTCGTTACTGGTGTTATCCCGGAGAATTATTCTGGACAGAAGAAGGGTTTCGATTTTCCTGGCGCGTCATGTTGATGGAAAAAGCCGGTTTCACCCAATTTACCGTGACCGATGCTATAACAAGAAAAAGTTTCCATGTCAATAACAGCCATTTTTTAACGGCTTTTCAGGAAAAACAAATGGCTTTTCAGCCCGATTTTATTCTGCAATACGCGCACATATTGCATGATTTTTATAAAAAACAAGGCGTGAATGATCCGGAAGTACGCGTTGAAAGCTACGTTGCCCTTAACGGCAGGCTCAGTAAATTATACATTGACAAAACCATTGATCTCGCAAAAGAAAATGAATCGTTCCAACACAAAACATGGCTATTGCCGTTTCAAGATGACATTAAAGGATTTTAGTTTTATTTTATTTTTACTGCTTTCCGCCAACACTTTCGCGCAGGTAAAAATCTCCGGAACGGTCACTGCAAACGGACAGCGATTGTCGTTTATAGAAATCCTGAATAAAACCGACGGCAATAAATCCCAAACGGATAAAAATGGAAATTTCGCTATTAATGTTAGCAAATCCGGCGATTATAGCCTGGTTTTTTATAGTGACAATTATGCGTTTTTTGAAAATATTTATTCCGCGCCTTCTGAAAATATACAAGTGTCGCTCGAGAAAATCAACAATCTTTCTGAAGTCGTCGTTCAAAAGCAGAAAGAAAAAATATTTGCATTAAACAAACTCAAAGACATTGAAGAAACTGCTATTTACGCTGGGAAAAAATCTGAAGTCATTGCGGTGGGCCAACTTACAGCAAACAAAGCGACCAATAATACACGCCAGATTTTCGCACAAGTCGTAGGGTTAACGATCAATGAAGGTTCAGACGGAGGATTGCAACTTAGCATCGGCGGACGCGGACTCGATCCAAACAGAACGTCTAATTTCAATACGCGCCAAAATGGTTACGATATCAGTGCCGATGTTTTGGGTTATCCCGAAAGTTATTATGTACCGCCAACAGAAGCACTGGACGAAATCCAGGTTGTTCGTGGTGCAGCATCTTTGCAATACGGTACGCAGTTTGGCGGATTGGTCAACTTTAAACTCAAATCGCCTTCTCAGAAACCCATCAGCGTTGTACTTCGAAACACGGTCGGTTCTTACGGCTTGTATACAAATTTTACGAGTTTGAGCGGAACAACCGGGAAATTCAGTTATTATGCTTTTTCGAATTATAAAAAAGGAGACGGTTTCCGTCCGAATTCTGATTTTGAAAGCAAGAATTTTTTTGCCAACCTGAATTATCAATTTAATGATAAAACATCGTTGCACTTTGATTATACTTATTTCAATTACCTTGCGCACCAGGCGGGCGGATTAACCGATAGGATGTTTTATGAAAATCCGCGTCAAAGCAATCGCGAAAGAAACTGGTTTAAAGTAGATTGGAATTTATTCGCCCTGCGTTTCAAACATCAGTTTACGGCTGATGCCAATTTTTCGCTACAGCTTTTCGGACTTGATGCCAGCAGGAAAACGGTTGGTTTTCGACCAAACCGCAGCGAAATTCCGGACAACCAAAATCAGGCACGTGATCTTATTTCAGGAGATTTTAAAAACTGGGGAGCAGAAGCCAGGTACTTACAATCCTACAATTTGGGCGTCAATAAAAGTACGCTCTTAATCGGGGCTAAATATTACCAATCGGATAATTCCGGATTTCAGGGACCGGGAAGTTCAGGAAGTGATGCCGATTTTAATCTGGCAACAACTGAATTTCCATATTATAAAAGCCAGTCGGATTATAAATACCCAAATAAGAACATTGCTGTTTTTGGGGAAAACATTTTCCGGATTACGCACCAGTTTTCTATTACGCCGGGTTTCCGATTTGAAAAAATCAGAACCGAAGCTGATGGCTATTTTCGGGTGATCGGTTTGAATCTTTCAGAGACAGAAGTCATTTCCGATAGGACAGAATATGAAGACAATGTAAAAGACCGGGAATTTGTATTGTTTGGAATTGGATTGAGCTACAAACCGAAAAACAAACTGGAGTTTTACGGCAATCTATCCCAAAATTACCGATCAATCACATTCAATGACATCCGCACTGCCATTCCGAACCAGAGAATCGCAGCGGGAATTTCTGATGAAAAAGGCTATACTTCAGATATTGGTTTTCGCGGCCAACTCACGGATGAAGTGACTTTTGACGCCAGTGTTTTCGGTTTGTATTATGACGATAAAATTGGTGAATATGACATAGTGGAAAGTCAGACATTCAAGCGTATCAGGGATAATATCGGAACGGCTGTTACGTATGGTTTTGAAATGATGGTTGATTGGAACCTGGCGCGGACTTTCTTCAAAAACAATGAAAATTTTGTATGGAATGTATTTTCAAACACCGCATTTACCGGATCTGAATACCTGGAATCGTATGTGCCGTCGCTTTACGACTTCAGCGTGAAAGGCAACGAAGTCGAATTTGTTCCTTTGTATAACATCAAAGCCGGAACCGGAATTGGCTACAAAAACTTTAAAACAAGCCTGCAGCTCACTTATCTTTCATCACAATTTACAACAGCAAATAATGATTATAGCAGTAAAAATAGCATTGGTGACGGAATTACCGGACAAATTCCGTCTTATTATGTAGCTGATTTTTCTGCATCATACAAATGGAAAATGCTGAAGCTTGAAGCCGGAATCAATAACTTTACCGATAATAAATATTTTACAAGAAGGGCTTCGGGTTATCCCGGGCCAGGAATTATCCCGTCGGATTTTCGCAATTATTACACGACTTTAGAGATTGCTTTTTAAATCAGGATGTCGCTTTCAAGGTCTGATTTTTCGATTGTAAAATCAAAACCAAGGCGTTTTACGAGTTCAATTACCAAATTCTTGTACCAGTTTTCAGATTTGGGATGGATGTAAATTTTTTCAATCAGTTCGTTAATATCGACATCGATTTTTAAACCATTGTCAATATTCAGATTGTGGGCAGTCGCATCAGAAATAATCCGGATTTCACGTTCGTATTGAAAGCTTTTCCGTTTGAATAAAAATGGGAAAAAGGCATTTTCAAACGGAATGTATTCTTTTTTATAATCGATATAATTGACTTCACCAATGTGTTGCTCATACGTTTTTTCAGGAGCCAAAGCCTTTTGCAAACGTCCCAACGTTGACTGGATCGCCAAACCTTCACTTTTCTGCGTAAATATCTGCCACATCGCAAACGATTCATATTCATTAATATGCCAGCTACTGATTACAACGTTTTTGCGGTGGGTTTTATAATAATCGAGAAAGTCGGGATTGTCAATCGATAATTTCCGGATTTCCTCAAAAGTTGGTTCGCTGAAAGTGCCTTCGTATTGGTCTTCAAATTTATCGGAACGCGACATGAACAACTTCCGGTACAACAATAAATCGACGAATTTCGACAAATCAAGGTACTTCCAGACAATCGTTTCAGGATCGTTCGGAAGCTTGATATTTTTATCGTCGATATACATGTTTAGGCTTCAAAAGATTGCATCGTAACCAGTTTATTGTAAGTGCCTTGTTTCGCGATCAGCTCTTCGTGGCTGCCTTGCTCAACGATTTTTCCTTTTTGCATGACCACGATCATATCGGCTTTTTGAATGGTCGAAAGCCTGTGTGCAATGACAATAGAAGTCCGGTTTTGCATCATGTTTTCAAGTGCTACCTGAACCAGTTTTTCACTTTCGGTATCCAATGCAGAAGTCGCTTCATCAAGGATCATGATCGGCGGATTTTTCAAAACAGCTCTTGCAATCGACAACCGTTGCTTTTGTCCGCCGGATAATTTGTTTCCGCTGTCGCCGATGTTGGTTTCGATTCCCAATGGCAGATCTTTGACAAATTCATATGCATTTGCAATTTTCAAAGCAGCGATAATTTCGTCGTCTGTCGCATTTTGTTTGCCGAGTAAGATGTTTTTCCTGATTGTATCATTAAACAGGATCGAATCCTGAGTAACCAATCCCATCAAAGCGCGTAAAGAATGCAAATCCATGTCTTTAATGTCGACACCGTCAATAGCGATGTGGCCTTCCTGAACGTCGTAAAAACGGGTCAGCAAATTCGCGATCGTACTTTTTCCGCTTCCGGATTGTCCAACCAAAGCGACTGTTTTTCCTTTTGGAACGGTCAGTGAAAAATCTTTTAACACATTTTCTTCTTCGTATCTGAAATTGATGTTTTTAATCGAAATCTCCGAATCAAAACCTTCTTTAAACACCGCATCGTCTTTTGACTGGATTGTATTGACTTCCTCCAAAATCGAAAACACCCTGTCGGCTGCAGCCAAACCGCTTTTAACATTATACGACGCTTTTGAAATGGCTTTTGCCGGCGTTAAAATGTTGTATGCCAATGCCATGTAAGTGATGAATGCCGAGCCTAAAAGTGATTTTTCAATCAAAACCATGTGGCCGCCATACCATAATAAGATAGCGATTGTTACAATTCCGAGGAATTCGCTAAGCGGAGAAGCGAGGTTATTTTTGTTTCCGATACTGTTTGATAATTTCAGCAAACGGTTTACCGAACTGTCGAAAGTCGATTTGAAACTATTTTCAGCATTGTAACTTTTAATGACCTTCAATCCGCCCAAAGTTTCTTCCACAACTGAAATAAAATAACCCGATTCCTGTTGCACGCGTTCTGATTTTGACTTCAGCGATTTTCCGATCCTCGAAATGATAAAACCCGAAACCGGAATGAAAATAAATACAAACAACGTCAGTTTGACACTGATGTAAAACATCGTAATGATCGTAAAAAGGATCGTCAGCGGCTCGCGAATGATCAGTTCAAAAATCGCAAAAAAGGAAGTCTGCACTTCGCCAATATCGCCGAGCATTCTTGCCATTACATCGCCTTTTCGCTTTTCCGAATAAAAAGAAACCGGCAATTCGATGATTTTTTTATACAACAAACTCCTGAAATCTTTGAGTACACCGTTGCGCAAAAGTGTAATGTGGTACATCGCCAGGTAATTGAAAATGTTCTTTAAAAAAAACAAACTGATGATCAGGACGATCACAAATAACAATGCTTTCGTCTGGTCTTCACCGGCAAATTTGTAAGCATAATAATTCAGGGAATCTTTGAGGAAACTCCCAAAATCGGTGATGCTGTTCAGTACAGGTTTCGTGTGTGCGGCCGGTTTTTCCTCGCCGAACAAAATATTCAGCATCGGGAAAAGCGCCAGCATCGACAGCGAACTGAAAAGCGCGTATAAAATATTATAGAAAACGTTCATCACCGCATTGGTTTTATACGGTTTGATGAACGGGATCATTTTTTTGTAATTATTCATTAGCTGAGTTTCAGTTCTGCAATAATGTTTTTAATTTTATCATCGAGTTGTTTTTCGACTTCAGCTGCATTTTCCACGGCATCGAGCGGTTGATTGGCGCTGAAATAAAATTTGATCTTTGGTTCGGTTCCGCTTGGGCGCGCACAGATTTTCGTGCCGTCTTCTAGGTAATAAATCAATACATTCGATTTTGGGATCGACATCGTTTCTTCTTCACCGTTCATCAGGTTTTTGGCAATTGACGAATCGTAATCTTCAACCATGACTACGCGTTCGCCATTGATTTCTTTCAACGGATTGTCGCGCAAATCGATCATCATCTGGTTGATTTCTTCGAGTCCGGAAATCCCTTTTTTGGTCAAGGAAACCAAATATTCTTTATAAAAACCAAATTCCACATACAATTTGATCAGTTCTTTATATACCGAACTGCCATTGGCTTTAGCCTGTGCTGCAATTTCACAAACGAGTAAAGTCGCCGCAACAGCATCTTTATCCCGAACCGCATCACCAACCATAAACCCGAAACTTTCCTCACCACCGCCAATGAACTGCAATTGGGGGAAATCTTTGATCATTTTAGCGATCCATTTAAAACCGGTCAGGCCGACTTTGCATTCTACGCCATAAGCGGTACCAAGTTCCATCATCATCGGTGTCGAAACAATCGTCGATCCGATGAATTGTTTGCCGTTGATTTTGCCTTGTTTTTTCCATTGTTCGAGCAAAAAGTGCGTCATTAAAACCATCGTCTGGTTTCCGTTCAGCAATGTCATTTTACCTTCGTTGTTGCGTACGGCAACGCCCAATCGGTCACAATCCGGATCAGTTCCCACAACAATATCAGCGTTGAGTTTGTCTGCCAAGGCGACCGCCATGCTCAAAGCTTCCGGTTCTTCCGGGTTTGGGGATTTTACCGTCGGGAAATCACCATTCGGCTCTGCCTGTTCCGGAACAATGTGTACATTCGTATAACCCGCTTTTTCCAATGTTGGCGGAACCAGTTTAATCGACGTGCCGTGTAAAGAAGTGAAAACAATATTCAGGTTGGCTTTGTCTGCCTCAGGCGTATTAAAACTGGCATTCGCGATCGACGATTTGATAAACGCTTCGTCAATTTCCTGGTCAATATATTCAATCAGTTTTTCGTTCGGTTTGAAATTGATTTCTTCATATTTCAAATCCTCGATGACTTTAATGATTTCAGCATCCTGCGGTGGAACAAGCTGGCCGCCATCTTCCCAATACACTTTGTAACCGTTGTATTCCGGTGGGTTGTGAGAAGCCGTTAACACGATTCCGCATTGGCATTTTAAATATTTCAGCGCAAAACTGAGTTCAGGCGTCGGACGCAAATCTGAAAACAGATAAACCTTGATGCCATTTGCCGAAAATACATCGGCAACGATTTTAGCCAATGTATTGCTATTGTGTCGGCAGTCGTAAGCGATCGCGACTTTAATGTGCTGCCCCGGAAATTCCTGGTGCAGGTAGTTTGAAATGCCCTGGGTGTTTTTTCCGAGCGTATATTTATTGATCCGGTTGGTGCCAACGCCCATCACGCCGCGCATGCCGCCGGTGCCGAATTCTAAATTTTTATAAAAACTTTCTTTCAATTCCGCAGGCGACGACGTCATCATTTCTTTGATTTCGTCCTGCGTTTTGCTGTCAAAGACCGGTGTGAGCCATTCATTGGCACGGTCTAGTATGTTTTTTTCGATTTCCATTTTTGTATTTTTTAGGAGCTGTTCCTGCTATCCGCTGCAATCTTTTTTCGGAAAAAACCTCAAAAAGGATTTTCGCTGCTATCAGGGCTAGGGCAGAAGTGCCGCAAACAACCTTATATATTTACAGTATTTGATATTTTATAACGTTCTTCATTGTTTTTTGTCCTCAGGATGATTTCACCAAGGAAACCCGCCAGGAACAATTGGGTTCCGATGATCATCGTTGTCAGTGAAATGTAAAACCACGGATTGTTCGTGATCAGGTCATAAGGCAAATCGTTGTACAAACGGTACAGTTTCGAAACTCCGATAAAACCCGCCGACAAAAAACCGATAATAAACATCACAGAGCCGAGTGCGCCAAACAAGTGCATCGGCCTTTTTCCAAAACGCGACAAAAACCAGATCGTGATCAAATCTAAAAATCCGTTGATGAAACGTTCCATCCCGAATTTGGTTTCGCCATATTTTCGAGCCTGGTGTTTTACGACTTTTTCCCCGATTTTCCCAAACCCGGCATTTTTCGCCAAGACTGGTATGTAACGGTGCATTTCACCCGACACTTCGATATTTTTAACGACCGTATTTTTGTAAGCTTTGAGTCCGCAGTTAAAATCGTTCAGTTCGACACCAGACGTTTTCCGCGCGGCCCAATTAAACAATTTAGACGGCATGTTTTTACTTAAAACCGAATCGTATCTTTTCTTTTTCCAGCCTGAAACGAGGTCGTAATTTTGGTTGACGATCATATTTACAAGTTCCGGAATTTCTTCAGGATTGTCTTGTAAATCGGCATCCATTGTAATGACTACATCACCTTTGGCCTTGGCAAAACCAGCGTGCAATGCCTGCGATTTTCCAAAATTCTTCAGGAAACGAATGCCTTTTATGTTAGCATTTTCCGCTGACAACCGGTCAATAATTGTCCAGGATTGGTCGGTGCTTCCGTCATCGATAAAAATCACTTCGTAAGAAAAATTGTTGTTTTTCATTACAGAAACAATCCAATTGTGCAGTTCCTGCAGGGATTCTTCTTCGTTCAGAAGCGGAATGATGATGGATAAATTCATTAAATTATAAACTTTGAGGGCGCTCTCTTCTGACAATGAGAGCAGTAATAAGTCCGATGATGCTATAAATCACAAGATTTACGGCAAATCCTTTTAATTGTCCGGCAGCGCCAAACGAATCGGTTTTTTGCATTTCGTCAACTAATTTATTGACATCGGCAGCTTTGGCTCCGAAACTCTGCATCATATCTACGGTATATTTGATCAGATGATCTGTAATTACAGTTTTTGCTTCAGGATCGATCACATTAAAGAGCAGTATTGAATACAAAGTTGAAATTAGAAAACCAATAAGCACCGTTATGAAAAAAGCGGTAAAAGCTTCTTTAAAAGTAAGAAATCCACCTGCTTGCTTTTTAGATTTTATGCCGGCAAAAGCGCCAAACAAAGTGACAACAATCAGGTTAATAATTCCGATCCATGGTTTTGTAAACAAACTCAGGTCGATGGCGTACATTAAAGTAGTGACCACAATTAAAAACAATCCTAAAAACAATCCGAAAGTGACTGAATTTTTCCTTAGATTTTCCATACTTAAGATACCTTGGTTAAATTAATCCACAAATATAACAATTCCCAATGTAATGCGTAAAATAATTGGTATCAGATATTGATTAAAAAAACATTGATAAACATTTGATTATTAAAAAATATTTGTAAATTTGCAGGCTTAAAATAATAAAGTAAAACAAAAAGTCATAAGTTGTTTATACCTTTTCAGTAACGGAAAGCTTCAAAGCAGGTTATGATTATTAAAGAAAAATAATTACCATGAAAAAAGGAATCCACCCGGAAAATTACAGATTAGTTGCTTTTAAAGACATGTCTAACGAAGAGGTTTTTATCACCAAATCTACAGCTGATACTAAAGAAACCATTACACATGAAGGTGTTGAATACCCGGTTGTGAAAATGGAGATCTCAAGAACGTCTCACCCTTTTTACACAGGTAAATCTAAACTTATTGATACTGCAGGCCGTATCGATAAATTCAAAACGAAATACGCTAAACATACAAAATAATAGTTGTTTGTTATCCTATCAGAAAGCCTTCCAATCCGGGAGGCTTTTTTTTATGTCATTAATTGGTTAAGCCGCCATGCTTTTTCACAAACCAAACAAAAACTTTGTAACTTTGGTACCTTGCAACTTTGATACTTAAAAAATGAACTACATACTTTTTGACGGAACCGTACGCAACGCCTTATTGCCATTTACATTCACACGCCCGGTTGCGGATATTCGCATCGGGATTTTGACGATTCGTGAAAAATGGGAAAAATATTTAGGTTCGACAACGACGACTTTAACCGAAGAATATTTGTCAGAAAAATTCCCAATGGTGGAACTAGAGGAAAATATCATGATTAATGCTTCTTTTTTACCGAATGCGGTTTTGGCGGAAATTGTGAGTAATCTCGAACCCAACCAGGCCGTTTTTAAAGGAGAAGAGGTGATTGCTTTTTTTACGCAAGATTCACAGGAAGAAGTCAATTTTGATAATTATGAAATTGTGGAATACCATGACGATTGTCTTTTTGTAGCCAATAGCTGGGATATTTTTGCAAAAAATGATGCTGCAATACGCGAGGATTTTGAGTTGTTAACCGAAGATCGAAAATCGCAACCAATCCCGAAAAGCGTGAATGTCATTTCACCTGAAAACGTATTTATTGAAGAAGGCGCGAAGCTCGAATTCGTCACTTTGAACGCATCGACCGGACCTATTTACATTGGAAAAGATGCTGAAATTATGGAAGGTTCGATCATTCGCGGGCCGTTTGCGTTGTGCGAACACGCTGTTGTAAAAATGGCGGCGAAAGTGTATGGTGCGACAACAGTTGGTCCGCATTCACGAATTGGCGGGGAAGTCAGTAACTCGGTATTGTTTGGGTATTCAAACAAAGGGCACGACGGATTTTTAGGCAATTCTGTGTTGGGCGAATGGTGTAACTTAGGCGCTGATACGAACAATTCGAATCTCAAAAACAATTATGAAGAAGTGAAATTGTGGAGTTATGAAACCGAAGGTTTTGCTAAAACCGGACTCCAATTTTGCGGTTTGATGATGGGCGACCACAGCAAATCAGGAATCAACACCATGTTTAATACGGGAACTGTCGTTGGCGTGAGCAGCAATATTTTCGGAAGCGGTTTTCCACGGAATTTCGTGCCTAGTTTTTCCTGGGGCGGCGCATCGGGATTTACGACTTACATTACCAAAAAAGCTTTTGAGACTGCTCGAATTGTCATGTCTAGAAGAGCTGTCGAATTCGACGAAAAAGAAGCCCGGATTCTCGAACATGTATTTGAAGAAACCAAAAAATGGCGTAAAGAAGACTAGATTTTCATTGGCACAGGCCAGATCATGACATAAAAAAACCGCGGGAGAAAATTTTCAACCACGGTTTTTTCGTTTTAAAAGAAAGTGAGCTCTTTACTTGTCGACTCTTACAAATTGTCCGTGTTGGTTAAATATGAGTTCCAAACCGTTTGTTAAATCGACTTCTATTTCTTCTTCGCCCTTGTCAATATGGGTAATTTCTTCTTTTGGATAATTTTCTTTAATGTACTTCCAGAATGATTTTGGTACAAAACTAACAGGAATCACTGCGCCTTTACCGTCAACTTCTTTCCAGGTGCCATTTTCCCTGAATTCTATTTCAGTTTTGTCTTCCAGCACAACTTCAAAAGTGGCTAATTTGTTTTTATCGGTTTCTTTTTTGACCGTTTTGATTTTTGTATTTACAAAATATGTTTTAATAAATGCTGTAGCATCTTCAGGCAATTCAGCTGGTTTAATCTTTTTGTCCTGAGCATTTGCAGTACATGCGAGAGCCATTAATAAAGCGGCTGCGAAAGTTTTCATAGTGTTTTTTGATTTTCAGAAGCATAAAAATAGTAAAATCAAATTATAAAATTGTTAAATTCAGAAAGTTTTGGATTTCTTTATCATTTTACAAAATCGAAATAAAAAAGGAGCTCCGGTTAATGAAGCTCCTTAATTTTATTAAAGAAAAAGGTTTATTTTTTTACGATTGTCAATTTAGCATTGCCTAATGCAGGTACAACCTGAACGGTTTGCTCAGCCATTTTTGTTGCTGGATTGATCCAAAGCGTAGTAATGTCATTGGCATTATCATTTGAAATAATTTCGGTTTTAAGACAATCCACATTGTTGAATTTTTCTGTTCCGATTACTTTTAGAGTAACTTGTTTGGCTTTTCCGGAAGTCATGTCAGGCATTTCAAAAGCTACAGAATATCCAGTTTTCAATGGCAGTCCTGCAACGATATAATCCAGGCCTGCTCCGTCAGAAATATATGCTCCGGTAAACGGAATTTCCATTTTCTTGCCTTGCATGTCCATCGTCATTTTGTCTTTAGCAAAAGTCATTGGAATCGTTTGTCCCATTTGAATCATATTTCTGTTTACGATAATCATCGCCGGAGTGAATTCTGCTTCGTCGCTAAGTTCGCCCATCATTCCGGATGCGACTTCTTTAACAGTCCAGTTGTCGCCTTTTTTAGCAACCGTTCTGGTCATTGTCATTGGGATTTTTTGTCCCTGAATTTCCAATGTAAAGTCGTAATTGACTGTTTGTGCTTTGAAAGTATTGGTGCTAGCAGGCAACGTTTTCTCTGTTTTTACCTCTTTTTTTGGTTCGTAAGTTACTTTAGAAATGTCAACGGTAATTTCTTTCAAACGATTCGCTACATTTTCAGGCATTTCTTTTTGGTAACTTCCGCCTAAAATTCCAGCGAGGAATTTTTCAGTTTCAGCAAACATTGCCATATTGTTTACCGGTTTGCGGAAACCGTGTCCTTCATCATCGGCCAAAAGATAGGCTACTTTTTTGCCTTTGTCACGCAAAGCAATCACAATCTGATCTGCTTCTGCTTTTTTAACCCTTGGGTCATTCGCGCCTTGAATGATCAATAATGGTTTTACGATTTTGTCAGCGCTAAAAAGCGGACTGGCTTCTTTGATGCGTTTTTTTCCGTCTTCAGTGTTTGGATCACCCACCATTCCATAAAGGAAAGCCCTTCCGGATTCCCAATACGCAGGAACAGATTCCAATAAAGTAAAAATATTACTTGGCCCGACGATGTCAACCCCGCAAGCATACAAATCCGGTGTAAAGGCCAAACCGGCTAAAGTGGCATAACCGCCGTAACTTCCGCCCATGATGGCAATTTTACTCTTGTCAGCAATACCTTCAGCGATCAGGTATTTTACGCCCCAGGTAATATCGTCCTGCATTAATTTGCCCCATTGCATGTCGCCGCCATTCAGGAATTTTTTTCCGTAACCGCCGCTCGCCCTGAAGTTTGGTTGCAAAACCGCATACCCGCGATTTGCTAAAAACTGCGCAATTGAATTGAATCCCCAGTTGTCTCTCGGTCCTTTTGGTCCACCGTGCACAAGAATGATTACCGGTAAATTTTTAGCTGGTTTTCCAACCGGTAAAGTCAGATAGGCAGGAATTTCAAGGCCATCGCTACTTTTGTAACGCACTGGTTTCATTGGCGCCAAAAATTCTTCTACTTTTTTCAAAGCCGGTCTCGGTACATATTGCAAGATCAGTTCGTTAGTCGCAGTATCGAAGAAGTATACTTCAGAAGCATATTTGTCTCCAAAAACAGAAACCAGTAATTTTTTCTCGTCTTTGGTCAAACTTTGGAAACCCAGTTCCCTGCCTGGAAATTTAGATTGCAGGAATTTGTAGTTTTGTTCCCACTGTTTGTCTTTCCAGTAAAAAACCTCTTTATCGTCTGTATATTGGGTGTAAATCATTTCACGAGTCAGATCGCTCATAAACAATCCACCAAAATCAACCCTGTTTTTAGGATCGCTTTCCACTTTGGTCATTTTTTTAGTTACCGGGTCAATTAGGTATAAAGTAGAAAGGTTCAAATCTCCTTTATTGGTAACGAGATATGCTTGTTTGTTGTCTGGAGTCCAGCTTGTAATGTAAGCTTGTTCGGTTACGGTAAAGTCATAAAACGGAACCAGTTTTTCACCGTCTTTACGAAACATTGTCGTGTTCCCTTTGTCGTCAGTTTTATTAACGACTCTTAATTTTTCGTCCCAGTCAAAATCAAAACCGGTAATTCTTTCTGTATTTTCATACATTTTAGTCAGCTTTCCGGTAGAAATTTGCAGTTGGTACAAATCGTGCCAAGCTTTATCCCGATCGTTTAAAGAAACCATCATCATATCCGGGTCTTTTTTACTAACCAGGTTAATCTGCGCTGTTACTTCTTTTAACGGAGTCAGGTTTCTGGATTCCGGAACGGCGTTTGCCGCGGCTGTCGCCAAAGGATCTACAGCAAAAACATTAATGTTCTCATCACCATTTTCATCTTTTGCATAAACGATGTATTTTCCGTCATGGGTCCAAAAATAGCCTGCTAACGGCCTTTTACTATTTGTTAACGGTTTTGCTTTGTCAAATGGCTCGTCGAATTTTTTGACCCAGATGTTCATAATACCTTCGTATTCTTTCATAAAAGAGATCAATTGGCCGTCAGGACTGAGCTGGCCTCCGGAGATTTCAGGATTCCCAAAAAAGAGCTCACGGTCTAAAATAGGGGTTGTTTTTGTTTGTGCATTCATATTGTTGCTTGCGGTTACTGTCATCACCAGTATAAAGCATTGATAAACAATATTCTTCATATAAAATGTTTTAAAGGTTTGGATAAATATAATACAGTATTTCGAAACCGCCACAATAATTTTTAATCTTTTATTTTTTGGATTTTTATCTGTAAATTTGTCGCCTCATTTTCAGATGGTTTATTGTGTCCTGAAGTGAAACAGAATGTTATGGCAGATAGAAAAAAAGTGGCTTTTTACACCTTGGGTTGCAAACTGAATTTTTCAGAAACATCAACCATTGCACGCAGTTTTCAGGACGAAGGTTTTGACCGTGTCGATTTTGAAGATGTGGCCGATATTTATGTGATCAACACTTGTTCGGTTACTGAAAATGCAGACAAACAGTTCAAGCAAGTGGTTAAAAAAGCCATGAAATTGAATAACAAAGCGTTTGTTGCCGCTGTAGGCTGTTATGCGCAATTAAAACCGGAAGAACTTGCCGATGTTGACGGTGTCGATCTTGTTTTGGGCGCTACCGAAAAATTCAAGATCACCGATTATATCAATGATTTGTCTAAAAATGATATGGGCGAAGTGCATTCCTGCGAAATTTCTGAAGCTGATTTTTATGTTGGAAGTTACTCCATCGGCGACCGAACACGCGCTTTTTTAAAAGTGCAGGACGGCTGTGATTATAAATGTACCTATTGTACAATTCCGTTGGCGCGGGGTATTTCGAGAAGCGACGCATTGGAAAACGTACTCAAAAATGCGAAGGAAATCTCACAACAAAATATCAAGGAAATTGTCTTGACCGGTGTCAATATTGGAGATTACGGTAAAGGCGAATTCGGCAATAAAAAACACGAACACACCTTTCTTGAACTCGTTCAGGAACTTGATAAAGTGGAAGGGATCGAGCGCTTGCGGATTTCATCGATTGAACCGAATCTGCTTAAAAATGAAACGATTGATTTTGTTTCCAAAAGCCGCACTTTCGTACCGCATTTCCATATTCCGCTGCAATCCGGAAGCAATGAGATCCTGAAAAAAATGAAACGCCGTTATTTACGCGAAGTCTATACGGAACGCGTGTCAAAAATTCGCGAAGTCATGCCGCACGCCTGCATCGGGGTTGATGTGATTGTTGGTTTTCCAGGTGAAACTGACGAACATTTCCTTGAAACCTATAATTTTTTGAATGAATTGGAAATTTCGTATTTACATGTTTTCACGTATTCCGAACGGGACAATACCGAAGCCGCTGCAATGATCGGGGAAATTCCGGCAAACATCCGTGCCAAACGCAGCAAAATGCTCCGTGGACTATCTGTTAAAAAGCGCCGTGCTTTTTATGAAAGCCAGCTCGGTACTTCGAGGAGCGTATTGTTTGAGAGCGAAAATAAAGAAGGCTACATCCACGGATTTACCGAAAACTACGTAAAAGTGAAAACGCCATGGAACCCGGAACTGGTCAATACTTTGCATGATATCGTATTGACGAAAATTGATGAGGACGGTTCGGTAAGAATGGAGTTTGCTGAAGTTTTGGTATAAAAAGTGAGAAGTTGTATAGCAAAAGGCATAAGCTCAATTCGTGAACTTATGCCTTTTGCTGTTTTACTTTTGCCTGAAAATCAATACTTATAATAAAACTTAATCTTCGTAATCCTGAAAACAGTATCGCTGTATTGCTCTACAAATTCATACGTATGGCGGCCGGGTTGCTTAAAATCGATGATCAGTTTGGCTGAAATCTCATAGTACATTTTTTCGCCTTCCATCATTAATCGCGCGCCTTTGTTGCGATAAGCAGAACGCAGCAATACAAATTCAGATAAATTCCAAGTCGTGAAATTGATATCGAAATCTTCGGCTTTTGAATACAAACCCTCAGTAATTTCGGTTTTGCTGCCGTAGTATTTATCGATGTTCTCGAAAAATTGTATGATTTCGTGATTGGTATCGGGGCTGGTCATCTGATAAAAGTAAAAAAAACCGTCTCAAATGAAACGGTTTTAAATTTATAACTTAATTCCCGGAGGAAGCAATTCTTTATATACCGGGTTTTTTCGGAAGAATGCTGCAATTTTCGGCAACACCGGAACGACCTTTAATTTGCGCTCTATCGCAATGGCCATGATATTTTTGAGTAAATCGCTGATGAATTCCTCGTCGGTAAAATTTTCAGGCGTGATAATTTTGGTCAGAAAGATTTTTTTCTCCTGAAACGAATATTCTACAGAAACCATTTTACCATCGGTAAAAGTTTCAAATTGCCTTGAGAAAGTATTGTCTTTAATTTCCATTGTGATTGTGTCTTCCATAATTAATTGAACTTCATCGGAACTTCGACGACTAATATTTTTGCTTTTGAATGGATCGTAATGTCGAAATTTTCAAAATCGACGATACCGATCGCATCCCTTTCCTGTAGGATTTTGTTGCCTATTTCGATTTCGCCATCAATCAGAAAAAGATACACGCCATTTTTTGGGATGTTGACTTTATAATTTACGATTTTCCCGCTTTCAAAGATTCCTAGGCTGAAAAACGTTTGCTGATACACCCAAAGTGCATTTCCATCGTTTTTGTCATGTGGCGAAACCACGTTCACAAAGGTATTGATTTTAGACGCCAAATCAAATGATTTCTGGTCGTATCTCGGCGTGACGTTCTCTTTTTCAGGGAAAACCCATAATTGGAGTGTTTTGGCCTGATCGGTCTGGCTCGCATTCATTTCAGAATGATGCACACCAGTTCCGGCACTCATCACCTGGACTTCGCCAAAACCAATCACGCCTTCGTTTCCCATGCTGTCTTTATGGCGCAAACCGCCTTCCAGCGGAATGGTGATGATTTCCATGTTTTCATGCGGATGCGACCCAAAACCCATTCCGCCGTCGATCGTATCGTCGTTCAATACACGCAACATCCCAAATTGTACCATTTCAGGATTGTAATAATTTCCGAATGAGAAAGAAAAATTGGCTTTAAGCCAACCAAAATCGGCACGGCCTCTCGCCGTCGAAGGGAATATTTTTGTAGTCATAATTTATTGATAAAATAAGATAGAAACAGTACCGTTTCAGGCAGAAAAAATTAATTTTATACAAATTTCGGGATTATAAATCCGTTATGCTGTTATTTATTAGTTAAAAACTTTATGGAAAGAATTCCGGTTTATTTTATGCCAGGTTTAGCGGCTAGTCCGGCGATTTTTGAACGGATTGCATTGCCTGCTGACACTTTTGACATGTATTTTTTAGAATGGGAGATTCCGTTAGAAAATGAATCGTTGCCCGATTACGCCAAACGCATTACGCAAGGCATCAAACATGAAAATCCGGTATTGGTCGGGGTGTCTTTTGGAGGGATTTTGGTACAGGAAATGTCAAAATTCATTAAGGCCAGAAAAGTCATTATCATTTCCAGTGTCAGGTGCAATACTGAGTTTCCACGCCGGATGAAAGTGACCAAAGCCATCAAAGCTTACAAACTGATTCCCGCCAATGTCGTTGATAAAATCGAAGGCCTTGCCCGTTTTTCATTGGGCGACAAAATCAACCAAAGGCTTAAATTGTATGAAAAATTCCTGTCCGTTCGCGACAACCGTTATTTTGAATGGGCGATTCGCCAGGTTATTTTATGGGACCGAACGGAAATCGATGAAAATGTAATCCACATTCATGGCGATGCCGACGATGTTTTTCCGATGAAATATATTAAGGATTGTATCGTTGTAAAAGGCGGGACGCATATTATGATCCTAAACAAATTCCGTTGGCTCAATGAAAATCTGCCACAAATTATTTTAGCGGAAAAAGTATAAAAAAGTTGAATTTTTGTATGTTTACCAAAACTAACTTCTCAAAAGAAAGAACATGAAACTGATTAAGAAAACCGGACTCGTAGCTGCTGTAATTGTTGCCAGTGGCGCACTCATTTACGGCACTTCCTACGAATATAAAAATAAAATCACTCATGAAACCACAGCACGTTACATTCCGGCCAGTGTAGATTTTGCAGGCGAAATGACGCCATTGACCATTTCAGATGTGAAAGAACGTTTCGAACGCGAATTACTGGTCAATGCCAATCTCGACGCGACAACCTTACTGATTATCAAAAGAGCGAACCGCGCCTTTCCTATTATTGAACCAATCCTGGCAAAATATGGTGTTCCCGATGATTTTAAATATTTAGCGGTCATTGAAAGCGGACTCGTAAATGCAGTTTCTCCTGCAGGTGCACGTGGCGTTTGGCAGTTTATGCCGGCCACCGCCAAAGAACGCGGCATGGAAGTAACAGATATGGTTGACGAACGCTACCATCTCGAAAAATCAACAGAAGCAGCCTGCAAATATTTACTCGATTCGAAACTGCGTTTCGGAAACTGGACTTTGGCAGCAGCTTCGTATAACGGCGGCATCAGCGGTGTCAATAAACAAATCGAAATGCAAAAAGTAACGAGTTATTACGACTTACTTTTAACTGAAGAAACGTCGCGTTATGTATTCCGTATTTTAGCTTTAAAAGAAATCATGAAAGCGCCGGAAAAGTACGGTTTTACAATTGCGCCTGAAGAATTATACCAAAACCTTCCAACGCGCAAAGTCGAAATTGATTCGTCAATTGTAGATTTAGCCGATTTTGCCAAACAGCAAGGCATCAATTACAAGATCTTAAAAATCCACAACCCGTGGCTGCGCGATAAAAAATTGTTGAATCCGGGTAAGAAAAAATACCAGATTGAAATTCCGACAAGCGGATATTGATTAGAAAATAGGTCAATTAGAAAATTAGGAAATACGCCAATGTTGAGTTGTTGTCAATGCTAAGCGAAGACCATTCTAACAATTTTACATTAAACTGAAATGAATATTAATTGTTTTTCCAACTTACTTTTTTGCTTATCATTAATAATGCCTGCAATGGCATTTTCTCAATCGCCCGGCTTTGCCATTGTGGATGTAAAGTTTGAAAGTCAGGGGATTACTCTTGCAGGTTCGATTTTAGTGCCTAAAAAGACATTTGCAGCGGTTGTAATTGTTCATGGGTCAGATCCTGTAAAAAGAGAATTGGAATTCGCTAAAAGGCTAGCCAAAGAAGGTATTGCTGTATTGACATATGATAAACGTGGCGTTGGAGAATCTGAAGGCGTATATGTAGGGCCATCTGTTGGCACGAATAATATTGACACTGCTAACCTTAATTTATTATCTCACGATGCAAGTGCAGCCGTAAAAATTTTCAGAACCTATTTGAAAGATAAAGAAATCCCAATAGGATTGGTTGGTTTCAGTCAGGCAGGATGGATAATCCCGATTGCTGCAAATAAAAACCCGGGGATTGAATTTATGGTTTTATTTAGTTGCCCGACGATTACAACTCTGGAACAACTTAGATTTCAGTTTTATACCAACGGAAATAATAATTTTTGGGAAAATCATACAGAAGCAGAAACTCGTGAACATATTAAAAATGATCCTGACAGGTATCAATTTACAGCTACTGACCCAAAAACTTCCTTGAATACGCTTTCAATTCCAGGACTTTGGCTTTTTGGTGAGAAAGATATCCAAATTCCAGTAAAGTTGTGCATAGAGCAATTAAATACATTTAAAGTTCAAGGCAAACCCTTCGAATACACCTTGTTTTCAGCATTAGGGCACAATACTACTTCTGGTAACATTACAGCACCGGTTGACATTTCAATTCAATGGATAAAACAGAAAGCTTTGGATATTAAAAAGTTTAAAAGATCAAAATAAGTACTACCTACGTAGCCTGTAAGTGAATTACGCTCGTTTTAGGTAAGTTGGATCCTTGTTTTCACGAAGAAATTATATCTTCAAATGTACCCGGTTCGTCAGATCAGTAACTTCGCTTACCTGTGAAACATCATCCGTTTATCGTTATCTAATTGACCAATTGTCTGATTAATCCACCGTTGCGAGTTGCTGCTCTTTCGGGTTTTCGTTTTTAGAAAGGAAGCCAATCACCCGTTCATTAAAGACATTGTAGTTGATTTCTAAGGCTTTTTTAAACGCAGTTTTTCTCGGCATCGGAACGCCGCCACGCTTGATGTCGATCACCTCCAATTCGCTGTTTAAGAAATAAGAAGTCGGAAAGCCCAAAGTGTGTTTTAACGTAGCAACAACTTTTGCGTCATTTTTATACGATTCATTCGCGTAGCAAACTTTGATATTGTTGTTGAACTGCCGCGCGATTTTTTTCATATTGTTTTTCGTATCCCAAAACACCACGATTAACTGAATGTCTTTGCTGTAATCTTTGGCAATTTTATTAAGTGCCGGAATTTCACCTTTGTTGATAACGCACCATGAAGCATAAGTAATGATGAAAACCGGTTTTTTGAGTTGGCTGAGTTTGACTTTGCGGCTGTTGACGCTTTTAAAAGAATAATCTTCAAAGCGCGAACCTACAAGGCTGTTCTGGACTAAAGAATCAAAAAGTGCCTGGCCTTCTTCGATATTTCCTTTCCGGAATTCGATGTCGCTCTGTTTGTTGTATTTTTTAATATTGCTTTTGATCGCATCGGAAAAATACACTACATTTTCCTGGGCTATAGTTTGTAAGGCAATAAAATTCAAAAATAAAAGTATTATTAATCTCATAATTGTTAATTTATTGATTAATACCAATCAAACTTAACAAATTAATCCATACGAAATGTGTTTTCTGCCAGGTTTTTTAATAAGAACGAAGAATTTTAATTAATGTAACTGTTTCATTTTCAAACAAAAAAATTCCCGATCGCAAAAAATACCATCGGGATTTAAATATTGTAAAGCAAAATTTACATTTTCTTCATTTGTTCTTTCATCATCACAATCTGGTCTTTCAGCATGTTTTGCTTGTCGAGTTTTTTCGCTTCGTTGAGTAAATTCGTCGCTTCGAGTTTTCTCCTGCGTGTCATCGCCACACCGGCAAGGTTCAATTTGGCAACAGCCAGGTCCATATCCATCGACAATCCGAGTTCAATTGCTTTCTTGAAATATTTTTCGGCTTGCGTCAAATTCGTCTGCGACAACATAATCCCATGCAGATAATTAAAGTAACCCTGTTGTTTTCTAACCAAAGCCGTTTCAGGATTTTTAATGTATGCGAGCCATTTTTTTGCGCCTTCAAAATCCTGTTTACGAAGTTTGAGGAACGCTAAAAGGATAAATTCGTTTTTAAAATAAAGGAAAATCGGAATCGCCGACAGCAAAACCAGGAAAATTCCGTTCCCGATATTGTTTTCCACCATCTGCCATATCCCGGTAATAATAATCAATCCGGCAAGGACCAATTTGATATTTCTGTGAAACATAATACTGTATTTTTAAGAGTCGCAAAGATAGTAAAAGGAATTGAAAATATTTTTACAAAACTACTTGCCAGAAAAAAAAGACTTTGTATATTTGCACTCGGTTTTGGAGCAACTGCTTCACGACAAAAAAGAAAGACACTAAATAAGATTTTAAAGATACAAAGCAATGAGCAAAAGAACGTTTCAACCATCGAAAAGAAAAAGAAGAAATAAACACGGATTTATGGACAGAATGGCTTCTGCAAATGGAAGAAAAGTTTTGGCGCGTCGTCGTGCTAAAGGCCGTCACAAATTGACCGTATCTTCAGAACCAAGACATAAAAAATAATGTTTGATTCAGGCATTAAACGAGGCGTTACTTTTATTAGTACCGCCTTTTTTTATATCTTGTCGTTAAATTTTTTCAGGAGCTGTTCCGGCTATACGCTGCAATCTTTTTCATTTTTGTCCCTCGACTGCGCTCGGGATGACAAAAATAAAAAAGGATTTCCGCTGCTATCCGGGCTAGGGCCTCGATCTATAAATCAACATTATTGTCACCCTGAGCGCAGTCGAAGGGCGTTTAAATACACACAACTAACTACTTTATAACTACAATGCCAAAAGACAATTCCATCAAATCCGTTTTAATTATAGGTTCCGGCCCAATCGTCATCGGGCAGGCCTGCGAATTCGATTATGCCGGTTCGCAATCGGCGCGCTCGATCCGTGAAGAAGGCATCGAAGTGATCCTGATCAACTCGAATCCTGCCACCATCATGACCGATCCATCAATGGCCGATCATGTGTATTTACTGCCACTGACGACCAAATCGCTCATCAAAATCCTAAAAGAACACCCGCAAATAGACGCGGTGCTGCCAACCATGGGCGGGCAAACTGCTTTAAATCTATGCCTCGAAGCTGAAGAAAAAGGCATTTGGGAAGATTTCGGTGTCAAACTCATTGGCGTCGATATCAATGCGATCAACATTACCGAAGACCGCGAACAGTTCAAACAATTGCTCGAGAAAATCGGCATTCCGGCGGCACCTGCAAAAACAGCGACTTCGTTTTTAAAAGGAAAAGAAATTGCACAGGAATTCGGGTTTCCACTCGTCATTCGCCCGTCTTTTACGCTCGGCGGCACCGGGGCAGCATTTGTCCACACAAAAGAAGAATTCGACGACAAACTGACCTACGGACTCGAAATGTCGCCAATTCATGAGGTCTTAATCGACAAAGCCTTAATCGGGTGGAAAGAATACGAACTCGAATTGTTGCGCGACAAAAACGATAACGTCGTGATCATCTGTTCGATCGAAAATATGGACCCGATGGGAATCCATACCGGAGATTCGATTACAGTTGCACCGGCGATGACTTTATCGGATGCGACTTTCCAGAAAATGCGCGATATGGCGATTTTAATGATGCGCAGCATCGGGAATTTTGCCGGAGGCTGTAACGTGCAATTCGCCGTTTCACCGGATGAAAAAGAAGACATCGTTGCGATCGAAATCAATCCTCGGGTTTCAAGATCATCGGCGTTGGCATCCAAAGCGACCGGTTATCCGATTGCAAAAATCGCTTCGAAATTGGCTTTGGGTTACCATCTCGATGAACTTCAAAACCAAATCACCAAATCGACTTCGGCACTTTTCGAACCGACATTGGATTATGTAATCGTAAAAATCCCACGCTGGAATTTCGATAAATTCGAAGGCGCCGACCGGACTTTAGGCCTCCAAATGAAATCTGTTGGCGAAGTCATGGGCATCGGAAGATCGTTCCAGGAAGCGTTGCACAAAGCCACGCAATCGCTCGAAATTAAACGCAACGGACTCGGAGCAGACGGAAAAGGCTACAAAAATTACGAACAAATTATCGAAAAACTGACTTTTGCAAGTTGGGACCGTGTGTTTGTGATTTACGATGCGATCCAAATGGGCATTCCGTTGAGCCGCATCCACGAAATCACAAAAATTGACATGTGGTTTTTGAAACAATATGAAGAGTTGTATTCATTGGAAAAAGAAATTTCCAAATACAATATCGAAACGCTTCCAAAAGAATTGTTACTCGAAGCCAAGCAAAAAGGTTTTGCCGACAGGCAAATCGCCCACATGATGAATTGCCTTGAAAGCCAGGTTTATAAATTGCGCGAGGAACAAAACATCAAACGCGTATATAAACTGGTTGACACTTGTGCGGCCGAATTTACCGCAAAAACACCTTATTATTATTCGACTTTTGAAGCTGAAATCGAGCTTGCCAACGGAACGACTTACGTGCACAACGAAAGCATCGTTTCAGATAAAAAGAAAGTCGTCGTTTTAGGCTCGGGGCCAAACAGGATCGGGCAGGGCATCGAATTCGATTACTCCTGTGTACACGGCGTTTTGGCGGCGAAAGAATGCGGCTACGAAACGATCATGATCAACTGCAATCCTGAAACGGTTTCAACCGATTTTGACATTGCTGACAAATTGTACTTCGAACCGGTATTTTGGGAACACATTTACGACATCATCCGACACGAAAAACCTGAAGGCGTAATTGTGCAGCTCGGTGGGCAAACCGCTTTAAAATTGGCTGAAAAGCTTTCAAAATACGGCATTAAAATCCTCGGAACCAGTTTTGACGCTTTGGATCTTGCCGAAGACCGCGGCAGGTTTTCGGAATTGCTGACCGAATTAAAAATTCCGTTCCCACAGTTCGGAATTGCTGAAACTGCTGATGAAGCTTCGGCTTTGGCAGATGTTTTAGACTTTCCGCTACTCGTGCGTCCATCGTATGTTTTGGGCGGGCAGGGCATGAAAATCGTTATTAATAAACAGGAATTGGAAGAACACGTGATCGATCTTCTGAAAAATATCCCAGGAAATAAATTGTTGTTGGATCATTACCTCGACGGCGCGATTGAAGCCGAAGCCGATGCAATTTGCGATGGCGAAAACGTCTACATCATCGGAATCATGGAGCATATTGAACCGTGCGGCATCCACTCGGGAGATTCGAATGCGACATTGCCGCCATTTAATCTGGGTGAATTCGTAATGCAGCAGATTAAAGATCATACGAAAAAAATTGCATTGGCTTTGAGAACCGTTGGTTTGATCAACATTCAATTTGCGATCAAAGACGATACGGTTTATATCATTGAGGCGAATCCGAGAGCATCGAGAACGGTGCCGTTTATTGCAAAAGCGTATGGCGAACCGTATGTAAATTATGCGACGAAAGTGATGCTCGGCCATAATAAAGTCACCGATTTTACTTTTAATCCGCAACTCAAAGGTTTTGCGATCAAGCAGCCGGTGTTTTCTTTTAGTAAATTCCAGAATGTCAATAAAGCGCTAGGACCTGAAATGAAATCGACAGGCGAAAGTATTTTGTTTATCGACGATTTGAAAGACGACCAGTTTTATGAGTTGTATTCGAGAAGGAAAATGTATTTGAGTAAGTAGTATTGAGACTCTTGATTTGAGATAAAGCCACGGATTTCGTGGCTTTTTTTTGTATTGTAACTACATGGTGTCTAATAGAATGTCCCCCGACTGTGCCCGGGATGAAGCCTCTTTTGTTTTTGACGCCGGTCTTAAAGCAGTAGGTTCTTTTAAGGATAGTAAAGTCTTTACGAAGCAGGCTTTCCTTGTTAACAACAGAATTACCAGTTGAAATTAGATAGAAAAAAATAAAAAGTGTGGCAACTTTTTCATTTCAAAAAAATTGCCACAAAAAGTGTGGCAACATTTTCATTTCAAAAAAGTTGCCACAAAAAGTGTGGCAACTTTTTCATTTTAAATAAAGTGCCACAAAATCTCCGTTAAAAAATCGGATAAAAAAATTAATCCGGCAAACGGTCTTTATCGGTTTTTTTTCTGTTGAAACGGTATACAAATGAAGCGTAAACCCGTGCTCCCGCAGATCTTCTGTAATAACTTGAAGTATAATTTTCCCCGGTGATCAGGCCTTTTGAAATCCGGGAATCGAAAACATTATCCGCTTTTAAAGTAATGGATGCTTTTTCTTTAAAGATGTCTTTTCCAATGCCCAGATCTACCCAGCATAACGCTTCGGAAATGGTTTGCCCGCTTTTTCTGCCACCCTGATAATTTACATTTACCTGGCCGTTCCAACTCGAATATTTGATTTTGTTGTTTAATCTTGAAGTAAAAGCCTGGTCTGAAACTTTGTAAACCCCTTTTTGCCTGAATGTAAAATAATTCATTTCACCCGAAACGGTTAACCATTTAAAAGGGGAGTACGTCAGGCTCACTTCTGCACCGATCCGGCTTTCTTTTCCGGAATTGATCTGTTTTTCAATTAGAACGCCTTCAGGGTTTGTATCATAATTTTCCTCAAAAAGATTGGTAGAAAACTGGTGGTAAATGGCAGGGTTGACCGTTACCGACTTCCATTTGATCAACGTACTGAGCTCGTAAGAATTCGTATACATTGGATCGAGGTCGGGGTTTCCTACAAAAATATTCCTCCTGTCGGCAATACCGCCAAATGGGTTTAACTGCCAGAATTGCGGCCGTTGGATCCGGCGGCTGTAACTAAGCTGCAAATTAAACTGCTCGTTAAAGCTATACGTAAAATGTGCCGTTGGAAATAAATTGGTGTATTTTTTATCGATATTAAATTTATTCAGCGCATCATCGCTTCCGGTATTTGCATTTTCAACCCGCAGGCCTAAAAGGTATTGAAGTTTCCTGAAAGCGCTTCCGTATTGAAAATAAGCACCGAAAATCCGTTCGCGGTATTGCAGTAAATTGTTGAGGCTGTCGATTAAAACGGCATTGTCATACACTTCATAATCGCTGTTGATTTGCCTGATTTCGCCTTTCGCTCCAAATTCAATTTTCGATTTTTCACCCATGGGAAGCGTATAATCGGTTTGGAATAAAAAGTCTTTGCTACTTTCAATATCACGGCTTTTTAGTGTTTTTACAGGAAGTGAAACCGGGAATAATTCGTGTTCGGTAATCCATTCATTTTCATCGTCATTCCAAAAATCGTATTGCAGGTTAAAAGTCAGTTTTTTGTTGGCGGTTTCGAAATTCTTCACGTAATTCAATTCGATCTGATTGGCTTTTTGGGGTTCGCGATACTTTTCACTGGCGTTGATGATTTGGGTTGGCGATTGATTTCCATCAAGGTAATCAAACGTGTAATCGACTTTGTTTTTACTGGTATTGTTCCTGTAATAATAACTCAGTGTGAGCGTATTTTTGTCATTGATGTAATAATCGCCTCCAATATAAATATTGAAAATCCTGTTGGTTCTTTCACGGTCGACGGTACCGTCTAAAAAAGAAACCGACCCGTTTTCAAAACTGGTTCTCCGGGAATTTTCGTTGCTCAGGAACTTTAGTTGGCGGTATCTGAGATCGGAAAAAAAATTAATTTTTTCGGTTTTATAACTCACATTCGTGCCCAGGGCATGGTTGTCCGGAATTCCTGTGGTGAGTTGGACCGAGCTTCCAAAACCGCTGTTTTTGTTTTTCTTTAAAACGATATTAATGATGCCGGCGGTTCCTTCCGAATCGTATTTGGACGACGGATTCGTAATCACTTCCACTTTCTCGATATTTTCTGACGGAATCTGTTCCAGGCCGTTGTTTGAAGTCAGCACCGAAGGCTTTCCGTTAATCAGGATCCGTACCGCAGCATTGCCCCGAAGGCTCACTACGCCATTGGCATTTACGCTTACAGACGGCACATTGTTCAGGATGTCAGTGGCCGAACCGCCTTTGGATACCAGTTCGTTGCCCACATTAAAGACCTTTTTATCAAGTTGGTGTTCAATGGTTGATTTGCCCGAATTGATATCGACAGCCTTTAATATTGTCGCATCGGGTTCGAGGTAAATAACAGGTAAAACCTGTTCGCTCTGCAGCTCCAGATTGGTAATAACAGTATTTTTGAAACTGATGAAAGACACTTTTAAATCATAAGTCCCGGGCTGGACAGAAAGAGCAAAACCCCCTTCGTGATTTGCGGTTGCGGTTGCGGAAATTTGGTTATTTGCCGTATTAAAAACGGAAATACTTGCAAATTCCAATGGTACATTAGTGTCTTTTTCTAAGATTTTTCCAGTGATTTTGATTGTTTTTTCCTGGCTCCATAGTGTTATGCTGAAAGCCAGAAAGAGCATTGTGATGATTTTTTTCATGATGATTGATGTTTAATGATGAAGCAAATTTGCGATCTTTTGCTTGCGGATTCTAGGCAGTAGACAGAAAAGCCGTTTTGAAAGACCAAAAGCTTTTTTCGTAGCGTGTACATGATTTCACGTGCAAAAACCAATTGTATGGCTACAAAAAAGGGCGTTTTGTCGATTGTGTCTAAAAATCAAACGGTTGTTGTTTATATTTATGCCTTTTAACTTTAGTATGGATTATTCGAAAAAAGTTTCAGGATTTTTAAAAAATCGCCGCTGGCTTCAGCATATTATTTTTTGGCTGGTGATTTTGCTGACCTATATCCCGATGGGATTGCTTGATGACGACAGCATCGTTGTAATACTGATCATGGATTTGTGCGTGCATATTCCGCAAATTCTCGCCTCTTATTTCGTTGCTTACTACCTGATCCCGCAGTTTATATCCAAAAAAAGATATGTGTATTTCGTATTTTTGTTCCTGCTGACCACTTATGCATTTTCCGCTTTGGCGCGAATACTGACCGTGCATGTCGGCGAAGCACTGGTTAGGCAGCGGCCTTTTATACAGGAATCGATTTATGAAATTTTAACCGATTTGGGGACGTTGTGCTTTCATTATGTCCCGATTGTTTATTCGGTGGTTTTTCAATTTTTATTCGTCAAATATTTTATAGGCCATAAGCGGGTAAAAGACAAGGAAATGTTGCTCAGTAAAGAAAAAACAGAAGCCGAGCTTAAGGTATTGAAGGCGCAGCTGAATCCGCATTTTTTGTTCAATACGCTCAATAATATTTATTCGCTTTCGCTTGATAATTCCCCGAAAACGCCTCTGGCTATTGGTAAATTATCTGAAATATTAGACTATGTTTTATACAAATGCGATGGGGAACTGGTAAGTCTTTCGAGTGAAATCACCCTGATCGAAAATTATATTTCGCTCGAAAAGCTGCGGTATGATGAAAGGCTCGAAGTAACGATTAAGGCCAATATAAAGCATGACGTACAAATCCCGCCCTTATTATTGCTCTCACTTGCAGAAAATGCATTTAAGCACGGAGCAGGCGAGGACAGCGGCTCTCCGAAAATCGGGATCCATATCGCAAGCGATGGTTCTGTTTTAAAAGTTGAAATCTGGAATACGATTTCAAGTGCGTATTCCGGGAATAATGAAGAAGGAATCGGCCTGTCAAATATCAGGAAACAACTCAGCTTGATTTATGGCAATAATTACCGGCTTGATATTGTAGTGTTGCCTCAGCTGTTCACCGTAATTTTAGAAATCAAACACCGTTTATCCGATGAAAATTAAATGCCTGATCGTAGATGATGAGCCTTTAGCGGTACGATTGATTGAACAGCATCTTTCAAAAATGGATCGCTTTGAAGTAGTGGCCACTTGTAATAATGCGCTGAAAGCATTTGAGATTTTAAATAGGCAACCAGTAGATTTGATGTTTCTGGATATTAAAATGCCAAACCTGAGCGGAATTGAATTCCTCAAAAACCTCAAAAATCCGCCAAAGACTATTTTAACAACTGCTTATCGCGACTTTGCCATTGAAAGTTATGATATTGGCGTTGTTGATTATCTGTTAAAGCCTATCATTTTTGAACGTTTTTTTAAAGCGGTGGATAAATTCCTGGAAGCCAATGAAACCATTTCAAAAAAAGCGGTTGCAACGACAACTGATGATTTTGTGTTATTCAAATCGGGGCTTAAAAGCTATAAAATCAATTCTAAAGAGATTCTGTATATTGAAAGCCTTAAGGATTATATAAAAATTCACCTGTCAACCGACAGGGCGGTCACTTTCAAATATAAGATCAGCGATATCGAATTGGAACTCAGGGAAAAAAACTTCCTGCAGGTTCATCGGTCTTTCCTTGTGAACACGGGTAAAATATCGGCATTTACAAATAATGAAATTGAAATTGGCGACATTGTGATTCCGATAGGCGCACATTATAAAGACGGCGTTTTATTGTTTCTGGATGTATTTAAATTGTAAATAAAATCAATGTATAAAAAAAGCCCCGTTCAAAAAGTGAACAGGGCTTTTTCAAATTTAAACCAATTTTAACTTAACTACTCTTTAATCACTTTTTGAACTTTTTTACCTTTTTCAGTAGTGATTTTCACAAAATAAACCCCTTTGGCTTTGGCTGAAAGATCTATTTGTGCAGTTATTTTATTTGAGGCGAGTACTTCTAAAAGCCTGCCCTGAACATCATACAATTCAACGGTTTTGATCGTATTGTTGCAATTGATGTTGATTTTGTCCTGGGTCGGATTTGGAAATACCACCACACTTGCATCATTTGTAAATACATCGACGTTTAATAATTCAAAAGATGTTTCGGCATCGTTCGTTTCAACAGGGAAATTGTAATCAAAGAAAATGTTTGCCTTGTTTTTAACCAAATCCCCGCGGCTCAACGTGGTTTTCGACTTCATTTTGAAAAGGATGTTTCCGTGCCCGTTTACCGGCGGATCTCCTGCTGAAGGCTGCAAATTGATGTTGGCAAATTTAAATTCGACCGTATTGTTCCTAACTTCTGCCAAGGCAGGATGAGAAGCATTCATCACTTGTAGCGAATTCACATCAAATTCATTCGGGTTGATTTCGAGTCTTACAACTACGAATTCAGCGGCAGCGGTCCCCGTATTTTCAAAATTGACCATATAATGCAGGTAGTTCCCTATTTCAACAGGGGAAACGGTCGCGCCTTCCAGGCAAATAATATCGTTAGGGTCAAATGAACCTACAACCGTTTGATTGTATGTAAATTGATTGTCAGACGGCAAATCATCACCGGAAATTGGTGTTACCGAAGCTGTAAAATTCAGGATGTCGCCGTTGTTTACCGGAGTGGATTCTGTTTCTGTTGGCGAATTGGTTTCAAACGTCAATTCGATGCTGCGGTTTTCAAAAGGCATCAGGTTGGTGAAATTCCAGGTGATTAAGTTTGGCACAACTGCATCAGGTGCCGGCGCTGCTATAAGAAAGTCTGTCCTGTCGTCATCAAAAGCTAAAGTGACTGCTCCGGACTGCATCTGGTTTCCTTTGTTTTTGAATACGATTTTGTAACGGGCTGCAAAACCCGGTCTGGCGGTTTCCAATTGGGCAAATACCACTTCTAGATCTTTGTGCAAACCAACGGCTGCGATGCAAAAGTTTTGGGTTGAAATGGTATTGTAACTTGGAAAAGCAAAATTCGCTGTATTTGGTGAGAAAGTAAACCAACTTGGATTTTCTGTATTTGGAGCGACTGTATAATTGCCTGCATCGGTGTAAAAATTATAAGTTCCATTGATATTTGTTACGGTAGCTCCGGTTTCAGAACCGTCGGTAATACTCAATTTTACAAACGGATTTACTTCGTCAGTAATATCGCAACCATCATTATTGGCATCAAAAATTGCAATTCCGTTGATTGTATTGTGGTTTCCGCCTGGCGTAAAAGAACAGTAGGAATTGCAAACCGTTGCATTCATGTTCAGGGAATTCAGTTGTGATTGCACAGTTTGAATTTGTGCATCATCAACGCAGATGTATGCCAGGTTTGGATTTGGGAAGAAACTTAAAGCTTGTTCATTTCTGCCATTTTTTATGAATAAGGAAGTCAGCTGGTTGTTGGTACACCTTAAATTATTCAGGTACGGTGAGTTGTTTACGTTCAGTGTAGTGAGCTGGTTGTTGTCGCAATATAAAATTTCAAGATTGATCAGATTGCTTACATCTAATACGGTAGATTGCGTATCGATACAGCCCAGGTACTTCAGTTTGGTTAAAGCATTTACGTTTAAATCAGGAAGTACGTTTTCGGAATAGTCCAAGGATTCAAGGTTATGATTGTTGCTCAGGTCCAGGCTGGTCAGTTGATTTCCGCCGCAGGACAATACCGTCAGGTGGCTCAGGTTTGTCACATTAATTTCGGATAATTGGTTTTCGCTAGCGGCCAATAGCTCCAGGTTTGAGTTGTTGGTCACATCGATGCTTGAAATCTGGTTTCTTCCAAAATCCAAATATTTCAGATTTGGCAGGCTGCTTACATCTAAAGCGGTGAGTTCATTCGTGTAACAATTTATGGTTTCTAAACTTGTCAATCCGCTTACGTCCAGGCTGGTTAAATTATTGGCCACACAAGTTAATGTTTTCAGGTTCGGTGACAACCCGCTGATATTAGTGAGTGCTAGTTGGTTGTTTGAAAAATCCAAAGTAACTAAATTTGTCAGCCCAATTAAATTTAAATTTGTCAGCAAATTTGATGAACAATTCAGCGTTTTCAGGCTCGTTAAATTTTGAACATTTAATGTAGTCAATTGGTTGTTAGAGCAGTACAGTTTATCCAGCTTTGGTAAATTGACCAAGTTTAAACTGGCCAACCGATTGTAGGTATAATCCAGGGATTCCAAATTGATCAGCCCGGTTAGGTCGAGGCTGGTAATGTTGTTGTAAGAACAGTTTAAAGTAATCAGATTGGTCAGATTGCTTACATTCAAGCTCGTAAGCGTCTGGTAACTGCAGCCGAATCGCTGTAGGCTGCTCAAGCCGCTAACGTCTAGCGAAGTAATATGGCCTTGTACATTCGGTATGCCATCACAATGTAAGTCTTCGAGGCTCGACAACCCGGTAAGATCGATGGTCGTTAACAAGTTCGCAGTACAATACAGTCTTTTCAAATTGGCCAATCCGGCCACTCGCAATGTGGCTAATTGGCCGATCATCTGACCATCTACTACATAACCGCCAGCACAGTATAATTCCTCAAGGCTGGTTAAATTTCGGGCGTCCAGACTCGTGATGTAATTTCGGGAACAACTTAGTGTTTTCAGATTCGGTAAATTAGATAAGTTCAGCGTTGTAAGCAAATTGCTCGAACAATCCAGCGCAGTTAAACCCGGCAATCCGCTTAGATTCAGTACCGTTAATTTCCCGTAACTGCAATTTAACTTTTGAAGGTTTGGCAATCCCGAAAGGTTTAGGCTCGTTAAGCTACTGATGGCTTCTCCGGTATTGTCAATACGGCCCAATACTTGAAAATCTTCCAACTGAGGCAAATTGGCCAAAGTTACCTGAGTCATGTCAATATTGCCGTTGCAATTCAAACTTACCAGATTGGGCAGGTTGCTAATGCTTAGGCTTGTTAGTTTGTTAAATGAACATTCCAGTTTGGTAAGGTTTGTAAGGGTATTTATATTCATATTTGCCAGTTCATTCCCTCCAACACTCAGTTCACTCATGTTGGTCATTTCATTAAAATTTAATGTGGCAAGTTTGTTATTTATACAGTTTAATTTAACTACATTGCCCAACCCGCTGAGGTTCGTCAGTAAATTGTCTGAACAGTACAAATCGGTAAGATTTGGAAGTGCGGCGACGTTAAGATTCGTCAACCGGTTGTAGGTACAGTCTAATGCGGTAAGGCTCAGCGGCAATCCGTTGAGGTTCGTCAGCTGATTTCCGGAACAATTCAATGTGGTCAGATTGACCAGTCCATTTACATTTAACGTAGTCAAGGCGCAATACATGACACTTAATTTGGTCAAATTAATTGAATTGCTCAGGTTTAATGAAGTAAGTGCTGGCAGGCCAACGCAGGTTACAGTGGTTAAATTTGGCAGGTTGCTGATATTTAAAGAAGTAGTATTGTACATATTAAATGTAGAGAATGACGTCAAATGGATCAGCGCAGTTAGATCTAACGAAGACACGCCATTACTCAGATTGAATAGTACTTCAAGATTGCTGAAACTGTTCAGCCCGGTTAAATCTACGATGGTTTGTCCGGTAATATTTAAATATTTTATCGCCTGCGCCTCGCTAACCTGAATTTGGCCATCACTATTGGCATCAATCGCAATCCATTGATCGCTGAAGTCTTTGGCAATAGTATTAGCGGGATCGCTTGCGCTTGAAGCCAATAACCTGGCTTTAAATGCCGGATCAGGAATGTTAACAATCTGCGCATTGGCCATCCCGGCAAACAGCAGTAAAAGAATGACTATTTTTTTCATTTTATTTGGTGTTAAAATCAAGCTGAGTATGTGGTGTATCTCTATTTGTATTTCTGATTATTATTCTTTAATTATTTTGGTTACTTCTTTGCCTTTTTCTGTAATGATTTTTACAAAATAAATGCCTTTGGCTTTGCCTGAAAGATCCATTTGGGCAGAAATTTTATTCATAGTATGCACTTCGAGGATACGCCCTTGGACATCATACAATTCGACAGATTTGATTGTGTTGTTGCAATTGATATTAATTTTGTCCTGAGCCGGGTTTGGAAATACCACAACACTTGCATCATTTGTGAAAACATCAACGTTTAGCAATTCAAAAGACGTTTTAGCATCATTAGTCTCTATCGGGAAATTGTAATCAAAGAAGATGTTTGCTTTGTTCCTGACTAAATCCCCGGTGTTCAATGTGGCTTTCGACTTCATTTTGAAAAGGATATTTCCGTGTCCGTTTACCGGCGGATCACCTCCGGATGGCATTAAATTGATATTGGCAAATTTAAATTCCACAATATTATTCCTGATTTCTACAAATGCGCCATGCGAACTATTCATCAGCTGCAACGAATTGATATCGAATTCCTGCGGATCAACAACCAGTTTCACCACTACATTTTCTGCGGCTGCAGTACCGGTGTTTTCAAAATTTACGATGTAATGAAGGTAATTTCCAATTTCATCCGGCGACACCGTGCTGCCTTCCAAACAAGCAATGTCATTTGGGTCATATGAACCTACAACGACCTGATTCAGGGTAAATTGATTGTTCGAAGGATTTTCGTCACCGGTAACCGGATTCCCATTTGCGGTAAAGCTAAGGATTTGGTTCAGGTTTACCGGAGGTGTTTCCATTGGCGAATTTATATTTAAGGTAATGATGTAGCTTCTGTTTTCGAATGGCAGCAAATTAGTATAATTCCAGGTCAATAATCCGCTGGCCGTTACATCAGGCCATTGTGAAGCACTGATTAAATCGATAACAGCATCGTCAAAACCAAAAGTGACATTTCCGGATAAGGTTTGGTTACCGATATTTTTATAAACCAATTTATAAGTCGCATCAAATCCTGGCCGTGCCGTTCCTAAAGGTGCGATTGCAATTTCCAGATCGGGATGGATTCCGTTAGCAGTAATGCAAAAGTTTTGGCTTACTACATTGTCATCATTGTTTATAAAAGGAATGCTGGCGGTTGCAGGAGAAAAATTAAAGAATGCCGGGTTTTCTGTTTCCGGGCTGATTGTGAAATTTCCTGCGAGCGTATAAAAATTGTAAACGCCTGTAGTATTGGTAAACGTACTGCCTGTGTTTGTGCCGTCATGGATATTGATTTTGATATTCGGCTGCTGAATATCATGCGTATCGCAACCATTATTGTTGGCGTCAAAAAGCATGTTTCCGGTAATGGTATTGTAATTTCCTCCGGGAACAAACGTACAATAAGAATTTACGACACAGTTTGTATTGCCGCTTTCGGTTATTTTGGTCTGAACGCTTAACGTTTGTTGCTCATCTGTACACACAAAAGTAAGGTTTGGGCTGCTGGTGAAGCTAAAATTTTCATTGGCCCCATTTTTCATGAACAATTGTGTCAGTGCTGTACTTCCGCAAGAAAAGTCTTCCAATTTATAATTGTTGGAAACATCTATAACCGGAATCGGATTCTGATGGCTGTACAATACAAATAATTTGGTCTGCGCCGATACATCCAACGACGTTCTTCCGGTATTGAACAGGTCAAGTCGAACCAATTCAGTATAACTTGAAAAATCAAAATCAGGAAGCGGATTGTTCGCAAAGTGCAATTGCCTAAGATTTAATGTTTCCGGATTCAATTGCAAAGAAGCCAATTGATTATTGGAAGCGGTAACCTGTGATAGTTTTGGATTTGCTCTCAAATCCAAGGCAGTAATCTGGTTGTAATCGCATTTCACGGCCATTAAATTTGGCGCATTCGAAACATCGAGGCTGGTAAAGTTATTGAACTCACCACCGAAGTATTCCAGGTTGGTATTGTTCGCCAGGTTTATACTGGTCAATTGATTGCTGGCACAAAACAATTGTGTGAGGTTTGGCAATCCGCTGGTATCCAAATTAGTGAGTTGGTTGCTGCCACATTGCAATACCTTGAGGTTTGGCAATCCGGACAAATCCAATGCAGTTAATAAATTGCTGGTACAAACCAATAATTCCAGGTTATTTAAACCGTTTAAATTGAGGCTTGTCAGTGCATTTTCGCCGCAAACCAGGCTTTTGAGATTGGGCATAGCCGATAAATCAATAGACGTAAGTCCCAATCCACGGCAATTTAACTCTGTAATATTGCTCATTCCGCTCAACGTCAAATTTGGATTGCCTGTACCGCCATAGATGTGCAAAGTAGTGAGGTTGGTCATTGCCGAAAAATCGAATGAGGCAAGTTGGTTGTAACTGCAAATTAAATATTCCAGGCTATTGATTCCGGCCAGGTTTAAAGTCAGCGGATTGTTATAAGAATACAGATACTTAAGATTATTCAATCCACTCAAATTTAAAGATGTAATCAAATTGTCGTTGGCAATAAGCGTTTCAAGAGCTGTGAGTGAACTGACGTTTAAAGCCGTAAGTTGGTTGCCCCTGCAATATAACTTCTCAAGATTGGACAACCCGGTTACATTTAAGGAAGTAAGCAAATTGTAGCTGCAACTCAACGTTTTTAGGTTGGGGAACATACTTACATTCATCGTAGTAAACTGATTGCTGTCGCAATGTAAAGATTCGAGATTGCTGGTAAGGCCTGCAATGGTACTGAAGCTACCCAATTGATTTTGCCCACAACTCAGGGCTTTCAAATTCGGATAAGCGGTCAGGTTTAGCGCTGTAAGCGAAAGCGCATTAACACTCAGGGATTCAATATTATTAGTCAGTCCGGTGACAGCGCTGAAAGACGGTAATGGATTGTTTCCAATACCAAAATGTTTCAAATTATTCAGGCCACTTGCGTTAAAAGACGTGAATTTATTCTGCCCTAAATCCAGACTTTCCAAATTAGGCAATCCGCTTACATTTAAATTGGAAAGCACGTTGAATCCGCAGTTAATGGTTTTAAGATTGCTCAAACCACTAACATTTAGTAAAGTAATCTGGTTTGAGTAACAATCCAACGAAGCCAGTTGCGTCAAACCCGATACGTTCAAAGTGGATAATAAATTGAACCTGCAGTCTAAAAAAGTCAAATTGGCAAATGCCTCGATACCATCTAAGTGCGCAATATTGGCATCACTCATGGTAAGCGTTGTCACAGCCAGGGCTTCAGTGTTCTGAATGTTGCCGTCTGAATTGGTATCGACGCCCAAAGCAATCAGTTTTGCCTTGAATGCCGGATCCGGAATCGTTACAATTTGCGCATTTGCCATCCCGGCAAAAAGCAATAAGATCAACAGTAATTTTTTGTTCATGATTGATTTGATTTGATAGAATGGTTTCATACTTTTTTAAAGCGCTTTAATCAGTTCCTGCAATTTTTCTTTTTTGCTTTGAGCAATCGGAATGTTCGTATTGTCGGCCATAATCACATAACCGCCGTCATTCTTAATATAAGATTTGAGGTAAGACAAATTGATCAAATGCGACTGATGGATGCGCTCAAATCCGTGTTCCGTCAGCAATTCTTCATATTCTTTAAGCGTCCGCGAAATCAAAACGGGTTTGTGGTTTTTGATGAAAAACTGGGTGTAATTAACTTTTGCTTCGCATCTGATGATATCTGAAACATCAAATAAATGAATGCCGTCGCTTGTAGAAAGTGCAATCCTTTTAAAATTGTCAACTTTTTTCCGGATGTTTTCCAATAGTAAATCGATGTGGTCAAACGAGTTTGTTTTTCCCACGGCGACTTTAATTTTGTCGATTGTTTGCTGCAATTCTTCAAAATCTACCGGTTTTAAAAGGAAATCAAGTGCGCTGAATTTAAACGCTTTCACCGCATATTCTTCATGTGCCGTGATAAAAACCACATGGGCGTTTATTTTTCCCTGTGTTTTTTTGATACTTTCCAAAATGTCAAACCCAGTTCCGTCACTCAGGTGAATGTCAAGGAAAATCACTTGCGGATGTAATTTTTCAATTGCTGCAATGCCGGTCTTGACGCTTTCCGCTTCTCCAATAATCGCAATGTCTTGTGTATAACGGTCCAAAAGTGCTTTCAGGCCGGTGCGTAAATGTTTGTCGTCGTCAACTAATAATGCTGTTATCATGTTATTGGATGTATTGAACCGGAAGGCGTAAAGTTACTTTGGTACCCGATTTTTTATGGTTGTTCTCTAATTCTTCGATATCAATCTGAGCCGATCGGGAAGTGGTCGATTCCATGATTTCCAATCGTTTTTTCGTAATTTCCAAAGCCATCGATTTATGTGCGGTAACGGAATTTTCTTTCAGGTGTTTGGATTCTGCCAAACCGATACCGTCATCGGTAACCGTACAAACCAATTGGCCGTTTTGCACATCAAAATCAACATCGATGCGGCCACTGCCTTCTTTGGGAACCATGCCGTGCAGGATTGCGTTTTCTACAAATGGCTGAATCAATAACGGCGGCAAACCCATGTTAAATTCGACCCTTGCGCTGGATTGAATGTGAAAGGTGAATTTATTGTGAAAGCGCAATTGCTCCAGTTCAAGGTAATTTTGCAGGCTTTCGATTTCCTTGTCGATCGGGATCAGCGAACCTTTGGAATATTCTAATGTCAATCGCATCAGTTTTGAAAATTTCGACAAATATTTCAATGCCGAATCGGTTCCGTTTTGTACGATAAAACTCGAGATTGCACCAAGGCAGTTAAAAACGAAATGTGGGTTCATTTGCAAATGCAACGCTTTTTGCTCATATTCGGCGACTTCTTTTTGTAAGGTTAGACGGCGTTTTACCTGGCGGCGGTTGTAAATAACCAATGCCAAAATCAGCAATAATAACACACCAAGTATGGAGAAAATAATAAATTGTGTTTGCCGTTTGTTTTTTTCAAGCAAAATCGCCTCTTTTTTCTCGTATTCGAAATTCAGTTCTGCCTGTGCAAATTTTTTGCTGCTTTCCTGATTTGTAATGCTGTCGCGCGCCGTTACATAATTTTTATAATGTTCGAGAGATTCTATGGGTTTGCCCAAAAAACCGTACAATTCACTTACCAGTTTTTCAGAATGGTAGGTTTGGTCTAAAACCCCGATGGCTTTGGCATAATCCAATGATTTCTGGGCTAACGGCATTGCTTCAGTATACTTTTTTTCATTGGAATACAAACGGCCGATGTTGTACAAAGCGAGCGAAGCGCCAAATTTGTTCTGCATTTCTTCCGACAGATCCAAAGATCTTTGGTAATACGACTTGGCCTTTTCAATATCATTTTGCTTCTGGTAATAATCACCCAGATAATTGTTTAAAAGGGCAAAACCACGTTTGTTTTCTTCTTTCAGGAATAAATTTTCTGCTTGTTTGTAGTATTGAAATGCGGATGGATAATCGCCGGTTTCAAAATAAATGACGCCTATGTTTGTCAGCGTGACCGCGCGGTTGCGTTCTTTGATTTCTTGCTGGATTTTTTGTGCTTCCTGTAGGTATTCTAACGCTTTAGGATAATTTTGTTGTGCTTTATAAACGATTCCGATGTTGTTCAGCGCTTTTGAAATATTGATTTTTTCACCGTTTTCCCTGTAGATTTTTAAAGCACTCTGGTAATTTTCAAGCGCCATATAATAGTCGCTGCTTTCAGAATAAACGATTCCGGAGCTGGCATGAGCTCTTGCGAGTCCGTTTTTAGCTCTTTTATGATCACTGTTTTTATCAATTAAGTTTGCATAAACAGTTTGTGCTTTTTGAAAATAGGCGAGTGCCGATTTGTAATTTCCGGAAATCAGCGCGGCATTGCCATTATTTACAAATGCGTCTGCCAATCCTATTTTATAATTGATTTTTGTTGACAATGAAGCTGCTTTCTGTGCATAAAAAGCCACCGAATCAGCATTGCTTGTTTTGTATTCACTGGACAGGTGGTTGTAGAAATTTACCCTCGCCGTGTCAGTTTTTGCCTGTAGCATGACTCTTTTTAAACTGTCTGTCGTTGACTGCTGTGCATTGCTGAGTCCGCTGAAAGCCAGTGTAAAAAGAAGTAGCCTGTTGAATTTACTTTTCAAAACGATTTGTTTTAAGTTATCTTGAACAAATGTAGCTGATGTTTTCAATTAAAAAGGGGCAAGTTATTATTTAGGGATTTTGGATTATTATTTGACGCATTCGGCTTTTTCAGGGATAAACTAAAAATCTGTAGCAAATGATTATAAAAAAAGCCCGTTCTATCCGGGCTGTTTGTAAATAGATTTCTGTAAGATTCAAAGTTTTATAAATCTTCTTCTTTGGTGCGAAGCGGTACCAGGCATTTCACATCTTTTTCATTAATGTACCATTCCAGGCAATAACCGTTCGGGTCAGTTTCGTGTTCTGCAGTCAGTAAATCAAATGCCTTCCCGATGCTGTCAAGGTTTTCGCGGTAATCGGTAATATAAAAACTGTTGTACGGCCCTTCTTTAATAGTAAAAGTTTCAGCATGAAGATGCTCGGCTTCCCCAGTTTGCATTTCCGAGGCGGCGGCTTTGTATATCATTTCACCGTCGGTGCCCGGCCATGAAATGCCAAAAAACTGCCTGCGGTCTATTGGCGTAAGCATCGCGTGCAATTTTTGATGCGCTTCTTCTATGCCGTCAGGAAAACTATCGGCGGTCACACAGATCGTGCGGATATTTTTGTCAATTGTGTAATTGTCCATGGTGGTGTTTTTTCTGAATTGTTATTCTCAAATTTAACCAATTTTCCGTTTTGCACGAAGAGTAGCTGTATTTTTATTGGGCCAACCTATATTAAAGAGCAAAAAAAATCCCGTTTAAACGAAACGGGATTTTAAAGAATATTATTTTTTAATGAATTTCTGAGAGAATTGTTTGTCATTTGAATCTTTCAGTAAAACGATATACGATCCAGGAGCCAGGTTTTTTATCGCAACCGATTGGTTTAAAACGGACGATTTTAAAACCAATCTTCCGGTCATATCAAAAATTTCTGCCGATTGAAGGGAGCTGTATTTGTCTTTCATTTTGAAATTCAATACATCATTAGCCGGATTTGGATAAATGCTGAAACTGGCGTTTGCAAATTCCTTACCTGAAAGCGTAGTGGTTTCCATCACAAAGAGGGATTGGTTTACTTGCGGATTTGTGATTTCATCAACGACACCAGATGGCCATCTGACGATGACTTTTTCGATCGCATCTGCAGATCCGATTCCGAAATGGGTATTCAAAGTGCTCATGTATTCAAAACCTTCACCACTTCTCACATCTCTGATTTGCTTGCCGAAAGAACCGTAAATTTCTACCCGGGCACCAATTCCGTTGCTGTTGCTGGTAACTCCTTTGAGGTTGATTGTAATCCATTTATTATCGTTTCCGGAATTCATAAAAAGGGTCACCTGACTTTGGGTTACCCCTTGAATATCAAGAAAACCGTCATTATTAAAGTCGCCTACAGAACCCATGTTCAAACCGGGATAATTTACCTGGCTGAAAGTGCTGTCGCCATTGTTGTAAAAGATTTTGTTTCCGCTACCCATGATGTCGACAAATCCGTCATTGTCAAAATCATAAGCAATGTAATCGCGGCTTTTTGAGGTGTCAAGGTCGAGACCTGATCCGGCTGTAATGTTTGTAAATGGTTCTTCGGTATTATTTGTCGTATCAAGATTGTTCCTGAAAAACATGTGTCTGGTTGACAATCCGTTTGACCCGATAACTATATCCATATCGCCATCGTTGTCAAAATCGGCTACAGCTGAAGACCATGATTCGACAGGAGTGACATCAATTCCGGCTATGGCAGAAATATCTGTAAAACTACCATCGCCATTATTCCTGTGAAGTTCAGAAGGCGGTCCGGAACATTTTGAAATGAACAAATCGGAATCGCCGTCATTGTCATAGTCAAACCAAAGGGAAGCATAATTTCCACCTCTGTTTCCAAAACCCAGTGCACCTGTAGTAACACTTGATTGGTAGTGGGTAAATCCGGCAACGCCATTATTCAAATAATAAACATTTGGAGCAATATCATGGCAAGAAAATGCATCAAGGTTCCCGTCGTTATTGATGTCAATAAAATTTGTCCTTTGGCAAAAAATGTATTGCCCGGGTGTGTCTTTTGTATAAGCGGTTCCTGTACTGTTTGATTTCATGAATGTTACCCCACGGTCGCCGCCATATACCAAATCATTGTATCCGTCTTTGTTATAATCTCCGGCAGCAATACTCCAGTAAGGCTCATGCTCTGCAGTTGCCGTAGGAATGTCGGCAGATGTAAACGTTCCGTCGGTATTTTGATAGTTGATTCTGATATTTGATGGTGCTACCGCAACCAGATCATCAAGGTAATCGTTATTCATATCAACAACGCAATTGTTGTAATAACTCGGCAGGATGGTTGACAATGAACGCGGTGTAAACAAGACCGGAGGAGCAATTGGTACGACTACTTCGTTTTCCAGTAATTGAAAAACAAAACTGCTTGTAGTCCATTTGTTGTCAAAAACAATCAGGTATCTTGTATTTGCCGTAACATTAAAGGAAGCAACAGATGATAAAGAATTGCCAGAATCGTCGTCGCCTGAATAACAAACCAAATTTTCACAACTGCCTGTATATACATGGAAACGGGTGTCTCTTCTTGGTGAATTCTCAGTGATGTTTGTAGTTACTGTCACCGAAAAGTCTTGTGTCGGGGTATAGGAATACCAGGCGCCATTGGTTAAATTTCCGCCCTGGAAATTAACTGTGCAGATTGTAGGAGGAATTTGTCCGGTCATTTCAGCAACGGTATGTAAGCCCGCTGTGATCGTAGTCGGATTGTCACAAGAGAGCTGTGCTTTTGCTGCTTGCCCGACAAGGAGCAACGCAATAAATAAAGTAATTTTTTTCATCGATAGTTGGTTTATTAAGTTGGTTGTAATATTAAGGACAAGGCTGCAAGCCATTAATCCATTGTTCCATTAGTGTAATGCCTTCTTCATGAATGATTGTTCGTCCGTGCAGCGGCATGCGATAGGATGGATTGGTCGTATTTAAGCGGTAGTACAACATCGATTTGTAGATATTGCCCGGAGCAACGATTCTTCCAAGTGAAGCCGGGAATCCCTGCATATCATTGGTCTCCACGCAAACGCCCATATTGGTTGCATTGTTTGCCGTTTCATTATACGCAAAACGCATTGGCCTGTAATCACAATGCCTTTCCGTTTGGTGGCAATGCGCACAGTTAATGTCAACATACGACCTTGCGCGCTGGTCTAGGGATTTTGAAGTGTCTTTGTAATCAACTGTTGAGTTGGCTGCAGTTGGCAAAGCAAAACCGCCCTGCAAATACCCTTCTTCAATCCATTTGGTCAGCTGGTTTTTGATAGTGCTGCCATAATTGTAATTAAAGTTGAGGTTTTGCGGTTTGATCCCTATTGGAATATTCGTCGTTACTTCTGCGCCATTAACCGTTGTTTTGGTTTTGTGGCAAATAATACACTGCACATTTGACGGAATCTCGTAATTAGCAGATTTCGGAATGTTATTTTCATCAATCCAACTTATGGCTGTAACACTGCCGTCTAAGTCAAAAGTGGCTTCCGTTTGTTCGGCATTCCAAACATAATTTGCAAAAATCCAGCCATCAGCTTTGCGGATCATCAGTCGTGTTTCTATAATCCGGCTTCCGCCAACATTGGAAATGTTTTGCACATTTTCATAATAAAAAGTCTTGATAAGCACAGCTCCAACAGGCAATTCCAAAGCTTTCCCGTCCGAATTATACGTCGCTTTAGAACCTTTCGGCATCCATACGAAACGTTTTTTGTGCGCATAATCTGTAAATAAGGAACTTGCAGGCTCGTAAGGCAAGACATTTAAAGCCGGTTTTTGGACTTTCATATCGCCTTCAAAAAACTTATAATCAGATAGTTTTGCATAGGGAACCGTACTCAAATCTACCGTAACAGGAGAAACGGGAATTTCAGGTTCCGGCTCTACGGGAATAACCGGAGCAACGGGCACATAAATTTCATCATCTGACTTAGAACAGGAAAAGGTAATTAAAACGAATAGAAGTGATACGCCAAATAAAGCCGCGTAATTTTTTTTCATAGAATTTTTGTTTTCTTTCCAAAAATATTAAAAAAAAGATAAGAACAACGCTTCTATGTTGTTAAAAATTAGAAATTTACTTATAATCTACGCGTACATTATAATTTGATAATTTTGCTAATGATTCGGCAGAAGTATAATCGAAAACTTCTTGGTGTAGATCCTTTTCTTTCTTGAGTGCAATGTGCTTGACAGCGTTGTAAAACCTGCGGATTTCTTCTTTTGTAGATAAAATCAGGCCGGGAACTGCTGCATTTTCGCCGCTGTCTTTTTTAGCGACCATCGTAAAATAGGAAGAATTGCAATGTTTGATTTTTCCGGTACGGATGTTTTCAGATTCTACGCGAACACCAATAATCATCGAGCTTTTGCCGGCATAATTGATGCTGGCTTTCATTGTGACGAGTTCGCCAATTTCGATCGGATTCAGGAAATTCACGGTATCCACCGAAGCGGTCACACAATAATAACCTGAAAATTTAGACGCGCAGGCAAACGCAATCTGATCCAATAAGGACAAAATATATCCGCCATGAATTTTTCCGCTGAAATTGGAATGCGACGGCAGCATCAGTTCAGAAATCGTGACTTTAGACGATTGTACACTTTTGAAATTTTCTTCCATTACCGAACATTAAAAGGGGATTTTTCTTCTTCTACACTGGTCACAAAATAACGGCTTTCGCCCCACCATGGAAACGTGCGGTAGCGTTCCACATAAGTCACTTTTACATATTGGCCCTGCATGTTCTTTAAGTCTTCAATGACTTTTGGATCGCTGTCGAGCACCGAAAACGAAAAGATCTGTGCGCCGGAAATGCCCTGGCTCATTTCGCCTTCCCAAGTTTTGAAAACCACCCCTTTACTGCTCACTTTGATCAGTTCGCCTGCTCGGACGCCTTCGCTGTACGTAGCATAATAAACAAATGCAAACCAGATAATAAACATAAAGGCGATGGCTGCCACAATCAATAATAGGATTCTTTTCATAATGCTTTAATTTTGATTTTCGTTTGATTCTGCTCTTTTTAAGATATTTTCGGGTATGGCTTTTTTTGCTTTTGCGCCCATTTTTTTGAGTTTTTCAACGGATGTGATCAGGTTGCCTTTGCCTTCGGTCAGTTTGTTCATCGCGCCTTGGTATTCCGTTTTGCTTTCATCGATTTTTCTGCCCAAACGGATCAAATCGGCGACAAAACCTTCAAATTTATCATACAAAGCCCCGGCCTGGCGTGCAATTTCATAAGCGTTTTCCTGCTGTTTCTGATTGGCCCACATGCTGTCGATCGTGCGTAAGGTTGCCAATAATGTTGACGGCGTTACAATCACGATATTTTTCTCAAAAGCTTTATTGTATAAAGCCGTGTCTTCATTGAGCGCAATGGCAAACGCCGGTTCGATCGGGATGAATAAAAGTACAAAATCAGGACTTTCGATCTGATACAAATCGTGATAATTTTTATCGCCAAGCTGTTCTACGTGCCGTCTGATCGAGTTTACATGTTCTTTTAAAAAAATAATTTTTAAAGCGTCATCTTCTTCATTGATGAATTTTTCATACGCCGTCAGCGATACTTTTGAATCGACGACCATTTTTTTGCCCTCAGGCAAGTTGATCACAACATCGGGAAAAACGCGTTGGCCCAATTCATTTGTAAAACTTTGCTGTACTTCATATTCGCGCCCTTTTTCAAGCCCCGATTTTTCGAGCACGCGTTCCAATACGAGTTCGCCCCAATTGCCCTGCATTTTCGAATCGCCTTTTAAAGCTTTCGTCAGGTTTAAAGTTTCGCGGCTCATTTGCGCGTTCATTTCGCGAAGCCCTAATATTTGCTGGCGCAAAGCTGCATGGTAATCAATACTTTCTTTGTGCGTGTCTTCAACTTTCTTTTCAAACAACTGAATCTTATCCTGCAAAGGCGACAGGATGTTTTTCATATTCTCGCGGTTTTGCTCGGTAAATTTTGTCGATTTTTCCTCAAGGATTTTATTGGCAAGGTTTTCAAATTCCGTGGTGAATTTTTCCTGAAGCTTTTCAACTTCTTTTTTTTGTTCGAGATGACGCTCCCAAAGGTTGTCAAAATCGGTTTCCTTTTTGGTAAGCTGAATGGCAAAACTGTCTTTTTCTGTACGGATGGTTTCTTTTTCGGCTTGAGCCAATTGCAATTGTTTGTCAAAAACAGATTTGTCGTTAAGCGATTGTTCCTTTAAAGTATTCCATTGCGTACTGAGGCCGATGAGTTTTTCTTCAAGCCCGGTTTTTTCGGATTGAAAACGCGCCGAAAACAGCAATTTTCCAATAAAAATGCCAATCCCCAAAGCTAAAATAAATGCAATAATTGTAATTATGCCGGTGTCCATCTGAAAAAATTGTAAAAAGTAAATGTAAACAATTATTGTGATGGAATTTTTGCATTGTTCACTTTCAAACCTAAAAAAACGGCCTAAGTGATAAGCCGTTTTTTTAGGTTTGACCCCGGATATATGTAGAGAGAATTAGTTGAAAAACTGGTACTGTCTGTCAAATTCTTTGTTTCTGGTCCTGCGTTCAGAATAACTGTTGTACATCAAATTTTTTACATGGTGGCGTTGTTTTTTGATCATCGGAAAATGATAAATGATACCAATCACAGAAATCAAAATCAAAATCAGCCAGATACTCATATAGATAAGGTAATTCAGATCGGTAGAATATTCAATGTTTGCTGCGAAATAATAAGCTGCAAAAGCAAAAACAGAAAGTGATAAGAGTAAGAGTAGCTTTTTCATAACAATTGTATTTATTGGTTGTAAAATATTCAGGTTTGCCGTTCGAAAATCCATCATCAATTTCCCTGAAATATTTTTATCTAAATTATAATCCGCACCGGCAAAATCACTTACAACATTTTAGAATAGTTTTATACGATTTCTGTTAACATAATTTTTGGTTTCAATGTTGTTAAATTTTCTGTGATTTGGCAGAAATTATTACAAATGTGAATTTTTTGGATATATTTGGTGCGGATTTTGCTTAATGCGCCGCGAGCAAAATTTATAACAAATATTAAAAACAGTTTTTATGATTAAGAAAATTACACTTGGATTTATTTTTTTACTGAATTTTACGGCTTTCGCCCAAGGTAACATTGGCCACCTGACGATTTTCTCTGAAAGCGGTGATAAATTTTTCCTCGTTTTAAATGGTGAATTGCAAAATGACATTCCGCAAACGAACATCAGGATTGAAGACCTGAACCAACCTTACTACAATGCCAAAATTTTATTTGAAGACAAAACCCTGTCTGAAATTTCAAAAAACAACCTGGCACTTACAGACGCAGATGAGATTTTCTGCGATGTAACTTATAAAATCAAACGTGACAAAAACAACAAATCGAAAATGAAAATGAATTTCTTTTCGATGATTCCGGTACAACAAAATTATGTCAGGCCATCAAATGTTTACGTGGTTCACTACGGTCAACCGGCAGTTTCTGTTTCACAAACCACTACAACTACAACGGTGAATACCGGTACCAATATGTCTGTTGGCATGAACGCCGGCGGTGTCAATGTAGGCATGAACATCAACATCAACGAACCCGTTGGCATGGTCACGGAAACGACTACAACTTCTCACGCGGGTCATAACCATGAAGGCGGAGAACGCGACAGAGGCTGCAACAACCGTTATGCCATGGGGCCAAGCGATTTTAATAGTGCATTGGCAACGGTTAAAAAGCAAAGTTTTGACGATACGCGATTAAAAACGGCCAAACAAATTGTTTCCGCAAATTGCTTGAGACCGGAACAAATCGTACAAATTGCAAGTATATTCGGTTTCGAAGAAAGCAAACTCGATTTTGCGAAATTCGCTTACGATTATTGTACAGAACGCCAAAATTATTTCAAGGTTAACAATATTTTCAGTTTTAGTTCAAGCGTAGACAACCTTACGGAATACATCCAAAACAGAAACTAAAAGATAAAGCTCAAACAAAAAGACACTGCATAACACAGTGTCTTTTTTTATAGATTGAATTTAGAAATTATACTTTCATTTCTTTCCATTTGCCTCTTTTAAATAGAATGTAACTTGCAATCGTAATTGCTGTTTCTGCTACCGGAATAGCTATGAAAACACCATCCGGGCCCATTTCAAAATGCTTCGAGAGCAGCCACGCAAATGGAATCTGGAACAGCCAAAAACCGATTAAATTCACTTTCGTCGGCGTCCAGGTATCGCCTGCGCCATTAAATGCATTGATCATCACCATTCCGATGCCGTAAAAAATATAACCGCACGCAATAATTCTAACTGCGCGAACGGCATACACGCGAACTTCAGGATCATCGGTGAAAAAGGCGACGAGATATTCTGCGCCAAGCAGCGAAATTAACATTACAACGCCCATGTAAATCATATTGTATTTTGCGGTTTTTAACACCGATTCTTCGGCGCGTGCAATTTCTTTGGCGCCCAAATTTTGCCCTACCAAAGTTGCTGCAGCATTACTCAAACCCCAGGCCGGCAACAGGAAAAACATCATGAGTCGCATTGCAGTCTGATAACCCGCCGAACCATTGTCTCCTCCGGTCGTTGCGACCAATTGTGCCAGAAAAATCCAGCTGCACGAAGCAATCACAAATTGTAAAACTGCCGGTGCTGCAATCTGGACCAAGGTTTTGATCTGTGTCCAATCGGGTTTCAGATAGGCAAGTGTAATCTTCAGCATGTTTTTTCCGTTGAACAAATGAAACAGCTGATACGTTACGCCCAAACTCCTGCCAATCGTAGTCGCAATAGCCGCTCCGGTCAGGCCAAATGCCGGAACCGGGCCAAATCCGTTAATGAAAACCGGACATAAGATAATGTTGGCGATATTCGCAATCCACAAACTTTTCATCGCAATGGCTGCATTTCCGGCACCACGAAAGATTCCATTGATCAAAAATAACAATGCAATGATAATGCTGCTGCCCATCATAATCCGTATGAACGGCGTACCGTGTAAAGCGGCTTCCGGTGAAGCGCCCATCAGCATTAAAATATCTGTCCCGAAAACAACACCAAAAAAACTGATGACGGCAACGATGCAAACGGTGATCAAAATCGCCTGCATTCCGGCTTTTCCAGCTGCTGCCGGATCTTTTTCGCCAATGCGCCTTGCGACAACTGCGGTTGCAGCCATACTGATCCCAATCGCTAGCGAATAAATAATCGTAATGACTGATTCGGTCAATCCGACGGTTTGAATCGCAAAACTGGAGTGTTCCAAATGGCCTACGAAATATAAATCGACCAGTGCAAAAACCGATTCCATCATCATTTCGAGCATCATCGGAATCGCGAGCAAAATGACCGAAAGCCGGATGCTACCCGTTGTAAAATCAAGCTCTTCACCACGTAGCGATTTCTTAATTACTGAAAATATAAGGGATAATTTACCTTTTGAAGGTGAAATTTGTGTCATGATAAAAAAATAAAAAGTGAAAAATTGTTGGCTGATCGCAGAAACAATCGCCATTGTTGTTAGCTGATAGGAGATGTCCTTTTTTAGAAAGTGAGGACGGCTAAAACAATCATAGTCTGTAAAATTAGACTGCTAAAATATAATTTTTCACAGAAAAAAGCCAATAAAAAATAATATTCTTATTGGCTTTTGTAAAATTTTGCGAAACAATCAAATTTTGTTATTCATCAAGTTTGATGTTTCCTCGGTTCTGATGGTTGTCCGGATGCGAATTCGGATAGCGGTTGGTGGCGATATCAGAATTCCGGTCTTTGTTTTCGACGGTTTTTTGTTGCGCCTCTTCCGATTTCACGTTACGGCTCAGGCTTTCATTTTCGTCCCAATTCCTTTCGGATTGTTCTGTATTCCTGGCACGTTCGACCGTTTTTATGTTGCCGTCTTTATCGGTTTCTTGCTCGGGATTTAATTTTTCTTTTGCCGGATTGTAATCGCTTTGAATGTTCTTTCCGCTGAAACCTTCGTTGACTTCCTGTTCGTTGTTTATTTTTTTCGAACTTAAATCTTGAGTATCCATAATCGTAATATTAGAGTTGTGTTTTATAATATTACGGCTTTAAAAACTCAAAAGCCATGCATTTAACATTGCGTTTGGACAGATTTGATTTCCGGAAAACCTAAAAACAAACTTATATTTGCAGCAATGAAACACCAGCATTATATCATTCACAAGCCATATGGTTATTTGAGTCAATTCATTTACGAACTCAAACGCAAAAAAAAATTGCTTGGCGAATTGTTTGATTTTCCAAATGGAACGATGGCAATTGGCCGGCTCGATGAAGATTCTGAAGGATTGTTGCTGCTAACCACTGACGGGATGATGAGCGAAATTGTCCGCAGTAAAAAAGTATCCAAAGAATATTACGCCCAGGTAGACGGTGTCATAACCCAACAAGCTGTGGATCAACTCAAAGCCGGTGTCGAAATTGGTTTTAGCGGAAAAAAATATACGACCCGAAAATGCGAAGCAAAGCTGTTGCTGGAAACGCCCGACTTTCCGGCCCGTACACAAAAAATCCGCGATGAACGCCACGGCCCGACCAGCTGGGTTTCGATTACTTTAAACGAAGGAAAATTCCGGCAGGTCAGGAAAATGACTGCCGCAGTTGGTTTTCCAACATTACGGTTGATCCGGATTCGCGTGGGAAACATCCATTTAAATGATCTCAAATCTGGCGAAGTGCTCGAGGTTCCTGATTTTTCATTGACCAATGACATCAAACCGGAAATCTAATCCCGAAGTTTAGGAACTCAATTATAATATCTCAATTCTAATCAAACCATGCTCAATATCGTACTCGTAGAACCTGAAATCCCAAACAATACCGGTAATATCGGGCGTTTGTGCGTAGGAACCGAAAGCCGTTTGCACCTGATTCATCCGTTCGGATTTAAAATTACGGATACTGCCGTAAAGCGTGCCGGACTCGATTATTGGCCGCATCTCGACAAAACCGAATACCAAAATGTGGAGGAATGGATCGCCCAAATTCCAGATTTATCAAGAGTTTTCCTATTCAGTTCCCATGCAGAGAAAACGTATTACCAAAATGACTTTCAGGACGGCGACTGGCTGGTTTTTGGAAAAGAAAGCGTCGGGCTTAGCGAAGCGGTGTTGAATCTATTTCCGAACCATTTAACGATCCCGATTTCGCCATTGGTACGCAGTTACAACCTCGCCAATTCGGTCGCTTTTGCAATCGGTGAAGCCAAAAGGCAATTGTCACTTTAAGATATTTGTGTATCTTGGACATTGAATTCAATTTTATACATGATGGCAGACAACAGCAACCACAGAAGTACGATTTTCAAACATTTAGATGGCTTGGCTACTGCGCCTGCGGCCATTGCGCTGCAGAAAAAGGGCGTTTTACAATATTTGCTTGAACGAAAATCGGCAACGCTTGTTGAATTGGCTGAAAAATTTTCCGCAAATGAAGGCTATTTGAATGTTGGCTTGCGCATTTTATGCTCACAGGGTTTTCTGGAATACCATATCAACAATGCTACGGACGAGGTTCATTTTAACCTCACGGATCTAAGCGAAACGGCTTTTTCATTATTTTACTTGTATGAAGATGTCGTTGATTTGTTGCATTTTTCTTCGAATTTCCATCCGCGTATTTTTGAAGAAGAACCTTTTTTAAAACTCGATGCGTTGTTTGAAAAATACAAAGACAATTTCGGGATTTCGTTTTCAGATAATCCAAAAATACAGGGTATTCAGCTGCAGATTTTAAAGCACATCGAAGGTTATTTGGTTGGCCCAACGCTTGTCCGGCTTGGTATGAGCGGTATGTTCCACAAATATTTCATGGAAATTTCTTTTCGCCCCGAAGAATTCCACAAATCGCCGGAATTGTTCCGGAAAATCCTCGATTTTTTTGTGTCCTTAGGTTGGTTCAACGAAAAAAATGGCAATTACCAGTTTACGGAAACCGGTTTGTTTTTTGCCAAAAGGGCTTCGGCTTATGGCGTAACGGTTTCTTATTTGCCCACATTTGCTAAAATGGAAGAGTTGATTTTCGGCGATCCGCTGGTCTTGAGAATGGTTGCTGACGGCGCCAATGAGATTCACGTAGACCGCGAAATGAACGTCTGGGGAAGCGGCGGTGCACACGATACGTATTTTAAAGTCGTCGATGAAATCCTGATCCGACTGTTCAACCTTCCGATAGAAGAGCAGCCCAAAGGCATACTCGATATGGGCTGCGGAAACGGCGCGTTCCTCGAACATATTTTCGATGTGATCGACCGGCAAACATTACGTGGGAAAATACTCGATAAATATCCATTATTCCTCGTTGGTGCCGATTACAACCAGGCGGCGCTCAAAGTGACGCGCGCAAACCTGATCAAAGCTGATATTTGGGCCAAAGTGATCTGGGGCGATATCGGCCGTCCGGATTTGCTCGCAAACGATTTGACGGAAAATTATGCAATCGATTTAAAAGACCTGCTGAACGTGCGCACTTTTTTAGATCACAACCGCATTTGGGAGGATCCGAAACACAAAACGGAAGGAAGAATCAGCACTTCAACGGGTGCTTTTGTTTCGCGCGGCAAGCGGATTTCGAACAATGCTGTCGAAGACAATCTGCGGGAACATTTGCAAAAATGGTCGCCTTATGTAAATAAATTCGGACTTTTATTGATTGAATTGCATACGATTGCACCCGAGCTTGCCGCTGCAAATATTGGAAAAACAGCCGCAACAGCTTATGATGCGACGCATGGTTTTTCCGACCAGTATATTGTAGAAATTGAAGTGTTTAATAAAATTGCTGCCGAAGCCGGATTGTTTCCCGATGCAACCATTTTCAGGAGATTTCCCGATTCCGACATCGCAACGGTCAGCATCAATTTGCTGAAGGGAAAATCCTAATTCGCTATAAATTCTGAAAATGACTTCACGATTTTATCAGCGGTACTTTCAAGTGACGGTTTGACATCGACAAAATCTTCTTTGAGTTTGCCGTCGGGTGTGTAAAAATCGGCGATTGTCGTTTTTACGAGCACTTCTTTGGCATACGCTTCTTTCATTGAAAATGTCAAAGTGTAGGAGCGGTCTGTTTTAAAAACCACTTCCAAAGTATATTTGATGTTGTAGGTATAGGTTTCACCAAGGCTTCTGTAGAAATACGCATTTTTCCTCAAACCGTCGATTTTAAGTGAATTTTGTATCACGTCGTAAACGTCATACCCGTTTTTATTGAATGTCGCTGCCCACGATTTCGCAGCTTCTATGAGTTTTTCATTGGGTTTGTTTGGTGTCGGAATTTCAACGGCCGGAAATCCTTTGGGTGTCATTTCCATTTTTGGCTGGGCCAATGCAATAGCGGAATAAAAAAACAGGAACAATAGCGCGACATTTTTCATCTTTTTTGCTTTTGGATCCTAACAAAGATAAACGAACTGTGTCGTGGATTAAAAGTTTTTTAAGATAAACTTGCCTTTTTCGGGATCGAAAATAATATGGTCATCGTCGAATAAAGAATCAAAATGGCCTTGTGCGATTAAAGTTGAAGGCGAATCATGAACAATTTTTCCCGGTTTCATTACAATAATTTCATCACAGATCTGAATCGCGAGATCAATGTCGTGCGTCGAAAATAAAATGCACTTTTGATTGGAAACCGTGAGGTTTTTGAGCAATTTCAGCAAGGAGAATTTATGCAGTACATCCAAATGGGTAGTAGGTTCATCTAAAATGATCAATGGCGTGTCTTGTGCAATGGCGCGTGCAATCAATACTTTCTGCAATTGGCCGTCGCTGATTTCATGGTGTTTTTTTTCGGATAACGAAACCGTTTGTGTCTGTTCGAGCGCTTGTTGAATTTTGAAGCGATCTTCAGCCGTTAACGTCCCAATCCAATTCGTGTACGGCTGCCTGCCTAGAGCGGCAAGTTCAAAAACCGTTAAGTTGCTTGGCGGTAATTTTTCGGTTAAGACCAAACTTAAATTTTGCGCCATTTCGATAGAATGGTAATCAGAAATATTTCGGTCATTCAAAAAAACCTGTCCCGAAAGTGGTTTTTGAATGCCGGTCAGCGTTCGCAATAAAGTCGATTTTCCGATGCCATTGGCACCAATTAAAGCAATTAATTTTCCTTTTTTCAGCGAAAGATTGATATCCGCCGCAATGCTATTTTGCTGATCTTTTGAAAGATAACCAATGGAAAGGTTTTCGCTACGGAGTATGATTTGATTTTCCATCAGGCCATCATTTTTTGTTTGCGAACCAACAGCCAAATGACTACCGGCGCGCCAATGATTGAAGTAATTGCGTTGATGGGAAGTGTAATTTCCGTTCCTGGAAGCTGTGAAAAAATATCGCAAAATAACATGATCAACGCGCCATAAAGCAATGTTGCCCAGAATAAAATGCGGTGGTCGCTCGTGTGAAAGGTCAGTTTGGCGATGTGCGGAACGGCCAGTCCAACAAAAGCGATCGGTCCGGCAAAAGCGGTAATACTGCCGGCTAAAATGCTTGTCGCCAATAAAATGATGAACCGGATTTTGCTATAATTCATCCCAAGGCTTCGTGCGTAGTTTTCACCAAGCAGCAATGCGTTTAAAGGTTTGATGCTGAAAATACTCAAAATCAATCCCAGAATGACGCATACTCCAAGGATCAAAATGGAAGTCCATGACAAATTCCCAAGGTTTCCCAATGACCAAAATGTAAATTTCTGCAACTGTTCAGCCGTACTGAAATACGTCAACACACCGACGATCGCACTAGCAAAACTCGCAAACATCATTCCGACGACCAGTATCGCCATCGTATCGCGCAACCGTTGTGAAACGATGACGACTGCAATTAAAACGAGCGAACTTCCCAAACAGGAAGCCAGGATAATTCCGTACGATGACAATAAAAACACGCCCAAAAAAGCGGGCAAAATCGCCGATCCTAATATGACAAAAGCCACGCCCAGACTGGCACCCGAACTCAATCCGAGTACATACGGCCCAGCCAATGGATTTCGGAATAACGTTTGCATCAGCAAGCCGCTTACCGACAATCCGACGCCTGCTAAAACTGCGGTAATCGCTTTCGGCAACCGGTAATTAACAATAATATATTGCCAGGTTTCTTTAGAAGCATCCCCGCCGGTCAGGCTTTTCAATACTTCTTTAAACGGAATCGAAACAGCGCCAAGGCTAATATTCAGTACAAACAACAACGCAACTCCGAAAATCAGAATTGTAAAAAAAATCATATGTCGCTGTGTATGTTGCAAATCAGTTGAGTTTTTCGAAAAAGAACAATTCGTAATCCGGCAACAATTCCGGATGTAAGATTTTTACCATGTCTTTGAGTACGAGATCGGGGCGGTTTGGCGCGAGTTCAAAATAAATCAGTCCGCCGGTTTTGCCTTTTTTCGTACTGTAAGAATACACTTTTTTATTTTTGAAAGCACTGAATTTTGAATAATGCGTATTGCTTTCGGCCATTTCTTTGAGTGTCACAAATTGGCCCGGCCCAATCCAGAAATCGGCTTTTTCGGCCTTTTCAAAAACGGTTTCAAAAGGCAAGGATAAACTGCCGCTGCCTTTGGTTTCGCCCCATAAATACTGGCCTCCGGCTTGTGAAATCATCACAGCGCCCCAACTTTCGCCCTGCGGCAAATACCATTGGTTTTCAAACATCGCACCTGATAAAACAGTGGGTTTCGTGGTGGCTTTTTTAGCAATTTTCAAAGTGGCGTTGTAGTCTGTTTCAATGTTTGAAAAAAGCAAATCGGCTTTGTTTTCAAGTGTGTAAAGTGCGCCAAACAATTTGATCCATTCGGCTTTACCGAGTGGCGATTGCTCATTCCAGTCGCCGTTTAAAATGACTTTGAGGCCACTTTTCTGCAAATTGTCCAATGACGGATTGTTGTTGTCGATGCCATAACCTACGATGAGATCGGGCTGTATGTCGATCACGACTTCTGTGTTGAGGTTTTGGCCGATGCCGATTTCACGCACTTTTTTCGTATCGATCAACGCCCTGACTTTATCCGAAGAAATGAAATCGAGATTCGGAAACCCTTTTAAGGATTGTTCGACACCGAGCATTTCGAGTGACGGAATGTGTGTCGTTGAAGTAACGATAACACTTTGCAATGGAACCGGAATGATCGTGTTGTCTTTCAAACTGTCCGGAATTTTGGCGCCTTTTTCCTGTAAAATATAAATATAATCTTTAGTCGCTTTTGGCCAAGGATTACTCACTTTTACAACCGAAAAACCATCGTATTTGTAAATCGAAAGCCCTTTTGCATAGCGAATTTCATTTTGAACTCCTGACGAAACAGTTGTGGAAACGGCATCATTTTTTTTGCATCCGCTAAAAGCGAAAAACACAAAAAATAGCGTCAATCCGTAAAGAAAATTTTTCATCCGAAAATTATTGATTATCTGACAAAGGTAAAAGTTACGTTGGTTTTTTTGCAGAATGTTCAATCTTTATTTAATTATTCAAATGATAAGATTATATTTGCAGCCGAAATGAGGTTGTGATTTTGATTACTGTAAATCACATTAAAAGGGAATCAGGTGTGTAGGCTTTTGCCGAAAATTCCTGAGCTGTTCCCGCAACTGTAAGCTACAAAGACTGCTGTTATCTCCAAAACCACTGTTTTCGAACGGGAAGGTAAACAACAGGACGCAAGCCAGGAGACCTGCCTTTTTCTTAACGAATATCGAATCTTCGGGAAAAAAGATTCAGAAATGATGACTGCGAAAAAGCTGTTTTTAATTGGATTTTTATTGGTGTGCCAGATGATTTTGGCGCAGCAGGATTCTATTGCGCTTAAAGAAGTGATCGTTTCGGATTACCAACTCAAAAAATTCTCGGATACCCAATCGCTGCAAAAACTCACCGATTCGATCATTGGGAAAAACCAGGCGTCGCTGACGTCGCTGCTGAATTACAATTCTATCATTTATTTTAAGGAAAACGGACTCGGCATGGTGTCGTCGCCGTCTTTTCGCGGAACGACGGCGCAGCAAACTGCAGTGGTTTGGAATGGTATCAACATCAATTCGCAACTGAACGGGCAAACCGATTTTAATACGATTTCGACACGCGATTTTTCGGATATTTCAATCCGGGCTGGTGGCGGCAGCATTATTTACGGCAGTAGTGCTATTGGCGGGAGCATCCATCTGAACAACAATCTGAGTTTTGGGAACCGTTTTGAAAATGAATTTCGGTTGAATTACGGCAGTTTTAATACGATCGGGGCAAATTATAAATTGTCAGCCTCGGATGATAAAACGAGTGTCAGCCTCAGCGTTTCAAGGAACAGTTCCGATAATGACTACGATTACATCGGCACGAAAAACCAGAAAAATGAAAACGGGCAATTTTACAATACGAGTGTAAATTTGGCTTTTGGATATAAACTCAACCGTTCCAATTTTCTGAAATTGTATAGCCAGATTTTTGAAAGCGAACGGCATTTTTCAGGAACGTTATCGGGAGTTTCGAGAAGCAAATATGACGACCTGAACACGCGCAATCTGCTCGAATGGACCGCAATTGGCAATGCCATCCGCTCAACGGTCAAAGTCGCATTCCTGACTGAAAAATACAAGTTTTTTACCAATTTCGATTCGGATAGTTTTGAAACATCGAAGGCAGAAACTTTTATAGCCAAATACGATCTCGACTGGAAAATCACTTCAAAGATCAATCTTAACGGGATTGTAGATTTTACGAAAACAAAAGGCATCGGATCGAACATTGGCGACGAAACGAGAAATGTTGGCTCAGCCGTTTTATTATTTAAACACCAGCTTTTTAAGAAACTGTTATACGAATTCAGCCTTAGGAAAGAAATCACCGAAGCGTATCAAAGTCCGTTGCTTTTTGCGTTTGGAAGTAAATTTCAGGCGACACAAAATTACAATCTTAAATTCAACGTTTCCAGAAATTTCCGCATCCCGACATTTAACGATTTGTATTGGCAAGGCGCCGGAAATACCGATTTGAAACCAGAAAACTCGTATCAGGCAGAAATCGGGCAGGAGTTAAAATTTAAAGAATTTACACTCTCGGCAACAGCCTATTGCATGAAAATTGAAGATTTGTTGCGATGGAAACCAACTATGAACAATTGGGTACCTGAAAATGTGGGAAAAGTGTTGAGTTATGGCGTAGAAACCTTCGTGAATTTCAAAAAACAATTGGGTTCGCATAAATTAAATATAAATTCTACTTATGCATACACCGTTTCCAAAAATGAATTGTTAGACAAACAGCTCACGTATGTTCCGTATCATAAATTCACGGCAGACGCCGCATATTCATTCAGAAAAGCAACGATTAGTTACCAATATTTATTCAATGGACAAGTGTATATTTTGGCCGATGAAAATGATTTTCTCAAAGATTATCAGGTGTCAAACCTCGGAATTGATTATGATTTCGGCAAAAAAAACACTTATAAAATCGGATTTCAGGCTTTGAATATTTTAAACGAAAAATACGAAAGCGTGTCAAGGCGGCCGCTTCCGGGACGCAATTACAGCATCAACCTCACTCTTAAATTTTAAATATGAATTACTCTAAATTGATTTTGGCAGCCATCACAGCGCTGTTGTTTGTTTCCTGTTCCGATGACGATTCTGATGCGGGCAGAAGAGCGCCTTTGGGTAGCTATGACTATGGTGTTTTGGTACTCAATGAAGGCAATTTTACATCGGATAATGCTTCGGTATCTTACATTTCGGAAGATTTTTCGGTGGTGCAAAACGATGTGTTTTCAATTGTAAATGATGAAGATCTTGGCGATGTCGCGCAAAGCATCGGATTCTACAATGAGCTGGCGTATATCGTCGTCAACAATTCCAACAGCATTCAGGTCGTAAACCGTTACACCTTTAAAAAAGTATCAAAAATTACGGCGGACATCAATAATCCGAGGTACATCGCTTTCGCAAATGGCAAAGGATATGTAACGAATTGGGGCGATCCAACAAATACCAACGACGATTATGTAGCAGTGATTAATTTGTCAACGAATGCGGTCAGCAGTAAAATTCCTGTTGTTGAAGGTCCGGAAAGAATCCTTGAAAACGCCGGAAAATTATATGTTTCGCATATTGGCGGATACGGTTTTGGAAACTCGGTTTCAGTAGTTTCAAATGACGCATTGTCAACAAACATTACCGTTGGTGATCTTCCCGACGAACTCAACATCATCGACGGAAATTTATGGGTTAGCTGCAAAGGCCGCCCAAATTATGCCGCAGCCGGTGAAACTGCCGGGAAATTCGTGAAAGTAAATCTATCGACCAATACTGTTAGCGGTTCATTGGAATTCCCAACAACAACAGCCTTGACGCATTTGGGAAAAACGGCAGCAAGCGGTTCAGAAATTTTCTACAATATCGGTTCAAAAATTTATAAAGTGTCTTCATCTGCAACAGTTTTGCCATCAAGTCCGTTGTTTGATGCAGTAGGCCAAAACGTTAGTTCGGTCTACGGATTTGCGGTCAATAATTCTCGGATTTACATTGCAAACGCCTTTGGTTTTGATGTCAGCGGGAAAGTACATGTGTATACGTCTGGTGAAAACGGCACGGCAGCCGGTGATCTTTTGCAAACGATCGGTGTAGGCGTTGGTCCAAGCGGATTTTACTTTAATCAATAATCTTATATAAAAAATCAGAATGAAAAAAAATTACAGTTTACGATTGCTGTTTGCAGCAGTAACTTTTGCATTTGTTACGTCGGCTTCCGCTCAATTGCAGGAAGGTGTTTTGGTATTGAATGAAGGGAATTTTGGCGTGGATAATGCCGGGATTTCATTTATTGGAGCTACAACATTCCACAGCGATCTTTACGCTGAAGCCAATAACAATATACCTCTGGGCAACACGGCGCAGAGCATGGGTTTTTACGGAGACAATGCTTATGTGGTTTTAAACGGTTCGAACGCGCTGGCGGTGTTAGATCGGCACACACTTAGGTTGAGCGCCATTATGCCTGTTGGTCTTTTCAACCCGAGGCATATTATTTTCAGCGAAAACAAGGCATACATTAGTTGCTGGACGGATGCAGGAAATCCCGATGACGATACGATTTCTGTAATCGATTTACTTTCGATGAGCGTCAGTTTGAGGATTCCAACACCTGAAGGTCCGGAAAAGCTACTCGTTGTGGGCAATAAATTATATGTTGCGAACCAGGGCGGTTACGGTTATGGAAATTCAGTTTCGGTAATCGATTTGGCTACCGATGCAGTAATTGCAACGATTCCAACCGGAGATGTTCCAAATTCTATGGTTGAAAGTGGCGGAACTTTATATGTGCTTTGTGGTGGAAAACCATCGTGGACGCAAGATGAAACCGCCGGAAAATTATTGAAGATCAACGTTGCAGACAACAGTGTCACTTCAACTATTGATTTTCCTGAAATGCATCCGTCAAACCTCAAAATTTACGGTGATTATCTTTTCTATTCGGTGGATTCCAATGTGTATAAAATGGTACTAAACGCTACGCAATTGCCTCAAACACCTTTGGTGGAACTCGAAGAAGTTGGTGTTTACGGCATTTACGGCATGGAAATCATTGATGATAAATTGTACATTGGCGATGCAGGGAATTATGTTGATCCGGGAAAAGCATATGTTTATTCAGTTGATGGAACATTATTGGAAGATTACCAGGTGGGAAGATTGCCAAACGGATTTTATAAAGCACAAATCGATACGCAGTTGGGTACTAAAAACCAAAACGATCAGTATGATCTTGCGGTCTATCCAAACCCGGCGTCTGATTTGTTTTACATCAATACCGAAAAACCTGCTGACATCCATATTTTTGACCTGTCGGGAAGACTTGTCAAAACTGCGGTTTACAGCCCGTCCGGAATTTCAGTTTCCGATTTAAATAGCGGCATTTACTTGGTTGAAATCACGATCGATTCGCAAAAAAGTTTCAAACGCATTAGTGTGAAATAATGAAAAAAATTGCCACGGTCTTACCGTTTTTTGTGATGGCATTTGCCTCAGCGCAATCCTATCCGCCGCAAGCGGGAACGGCCGGTTCGACTGCTATTTTTAAAGACAGCGAACAGTTTGTAGGTTGGGCAACAGGAATCGAAGTGGTTCGCGGATTGTTGCAAAAATCAAATCCCGAACTCGCAATCAACGGAAACAATCGGGCATCGGCGGGATCGCCAGAGAATGCTGTGGGATTTCCTGATGGCAATACGGTAAGCCTTGGTGATGAAGGCAGCGCTACACTAACTTTTGCATCACCGATTTATGACGGTGAAGGTTTTGATTTTGCGGTTTTTGAAAATGGCGGCGTTACGTATCTCGAACTTGCGTTTGTAGAGGCCAGTTCAGACGGAGTTCATTTTTTTCGTTTTCCGGCGCATAGTGAAACGCAGACGGAAACCCAAATCGGGGCGTTCGGAACGCCATCAGCACCGTATTTGAACAATTTGGCGGGAAAATACAGCGCGTTATACGGAACGCCTTTTGATATTGGTGAACTTCCCAATGATGTTAACTTGAATAAAGACAACATCACGCAAATTCGGATTATTGATGTGGTGGGAACGATAGATCCGTTGTTTGCCACATTTGACAGTTTCGGAAATGCAGTCAACGATTCTTATCCAACGCCGTTTGCGTCTTGTGGATTTGACCTTCAGGCGGTTGGCGTGATTCATCAGCAGCAATTGAATTTGAAAGCAAATGGGAAAACTTTCCTAAAAATCTTTCCGAATCCAGCATCTGATTTTTTATATGTGAATACTTCTGAAACCATTGGCATAAGAATTACGGATGCCTCTGGAAGATTGATTTTGGAACAACAAATCAAAAACGGAAAAGCGGTTGATACTTCACAATTGATTTCAGGTTTGTATCATGTTCAGCTGCTGCTGAACGGAAAAATTTCAACCCAGAAGTTAATTGTCCGGTAAGAATAAAAATAAACTAAAAAAGGGCTTTCAGTAATTTGAAAGCCTTTTTTTATTAATTCAACCCGTTAAAATCGATTCAATCCAGCAGGAATTTTTTCAAGATACATGTCGTCTCCTAAAGGATGAATCGTTTTGGAATCTTTAAAACGTTTAAAAACATTGGCTGATTGTTGTTGGAATATTTTGCCGCTTCCTGTAATCCTGTTGATTGCGAGAGCCAGATACGGTTCGCTTGGCTCGCCCAAAACACCCAAATTTGCGAGGTTTTCTTTTTGTTCGATGTTGGGTTGCAATCCGTTGATATAGTCTCCGGAACCGTTTTTGTCGACAATTTTAAGCACCAGCGGCTGCATCGCATAACGGTGTGACGCATTGACGTCTTTTTTGGCAAATGTTGGCGAATCGTAAAGCGTAATCGAACCCACATTTTTCCCGACAGTTTTATCGCCAATCTGAACCACTTCAATGTAAGGTTTCAATCCGTTGATCACGAGTTCGCTTGCCGAAGCCGTAGAACCGGTGGTCAGCACATACATTTTTGTCATATTTAAAGCGTTGATCGCCGCGCCGGTATTGATTTTCGTGCCAAACCGGTTAAACAGATCCTCGGGATTGTGCGTGCTGTAATAATCTTCGACTTTGGCGTTCCATTGCTCTTTTGCAAAAACCTCTCCGTTGAATTGCCCGGTAATCATGCTTGCCAAATGCGTGGCAGTTTCGACTGATCCGCCGGAATTGTAACGCAAATCCAATACAAAATCGGTAATGCCTTGTGCTTTTAATTGTCCGAAAGCGTTGTTGAGCTCGGTTTCAAAATTCGGATAAAAACCGTTATATATCAGATAACCAATTTTATGGCTTCCGGAAACTATAACTTTAGTGAGATAGACCGGATTTTCTGATAAAACAGTTTTGCTTAAAGTGACCGAACGCCCGTTTGGAATAAAATTTCCACCGGTATAATCGGCGAGGTTTAACGTATGCGTTTCATTGGCCAGCAATTGCCTGTAATTGTTTATGGTCAGTGGAATTCCGTCAATCGCATCAAAAATATCACCGCGGTGAATGTCTTTGGTCGCCGCATCTGAATTGGGTAAAATGTATCGGATGAAACCAAAAAGATCTGTATCGGAACCGGGTTTGTAGGACAATCCAAAATCGGCACCATGGTTTTTAGTGGTTCCCGAAAGCACACCTTCGAGTTCATTATAATCGCTGTAAATCACGCTAAAACGGTCAATCGCCTCGTCTTTTGGCAACAATGAAGCGGGTTTATACAACAAGCTTTGAAACAGCTGTTCCGGACTCGAATAATTGTATAAAAAAGCGTTCAGGTTTTCCTGGTTTGAAAAGCGTTCATCTGCAAGATCCGGGACATCGGCCTGCCATAAATAATACAAGTTCAGGCCTTTCCAGACAAAATCATTTACTTTGAGGTCTTTCGGAACTTCTTTGTCATCAAAGTCTTCGCAACTCTGACAAAACAACGTTATTATCGCTAATACAACCAAGAATTTATAAGCTATTTTCATGTCAATTTGTTTGTAGTAAGAAACGTAAATTTAATTAAATTAGTTTTACGGCAATTTGTTTGTAACAAAAATAATGAAGCTTCGTCTTGACCTTAAAAACCACCTAAAACCAACCATTTTATGAACCAGCAGGAGTTTATGCAGCTCGTTTCGCCTTTTAAGGATAAGCTTTTCCGTTTGGCCAAGCGTTTGCTCGTAAGCACCGAGGAAGCAGAAGATGCGACCCAGGAAGTGTTGGTGAAATTGTGGAATAAAAATGAAACGTTGTCGGTTTATAACAGTGTTGAAGCTTTGGCAATGACGATGACCAAAAATTATTGTTTGGACCAATTAAAATCAAAAAGAGCGTCAAACCTCAAAATTGTCCACAATAATTTTACCGACAGGACGCCGGGATTGCAACAACAAATTGAAGATTCAGACAGTTTGAACTGGGTTGAAAAGATCATCAACAAACTGCCCGAACAACAGCGACTGATCATACAAATGCGCGATATCGAACAATATGAGTTTGAAGAAATCGCAAAAATATTGGAAATGAATGAAACTGCCATCCGGGTGGCACTTTCAAGGGCGAGGAAAACGATAAGAGAATTCATGACAAAAACACACCGCTATGGCATTGGATAAAATAGAACAATTATTGGAAAAATACTTCGACGGAGAGACGAGTATCGCCGAGGAAAACGAGTTGAAAAACTACTTTTCTTCTTCAGGTGTTGCGCAGCATCTGGAACAATACCAGCCATTATTTGGTTATTTCTCCACCGCAAAAGAACAACAGTTTGAACAACACATTCCACTAACCGCTAAAAAACGTAAAGTTGCGTGGATTTCTGTGGCGGCATCAGTTGTTGTTTTGCTTGGCGCCGGAACTTTCGCTTATTTCAATTACAGTACATCAACACAAAGCCAGGACCTGGGCTCTTATGACAGTCCGGAAGAGGCGTTCAGGGAAACGCAGAAAGCCTTGTCGTTGCTGTCGAATAATGTGAATGTTGGTGTAGAAAGCGTCCAATACATCCGCGAATATGAAAACACCAAAGACAAAGTTTTCATCGCAAATTGATCAAAACTCCGCCTGAAGTCTAACGGGTAAAATGAGAAAATTAAATTTTAAAAATAAAAAACATGAAATCAGCAATAAATAAATTAGTATTCGCCGTGGCATTGGCATTGATGCCGGTTTTAAATTATGCCCAAGGTGCTTTTGACAAATTTGACGGCCAGGACGATGTGACTTCGATCATCGTCAATAAAAAAATGTTTGACCTGATGAGCAAGGTAAAAATGGATGCTTCCGATAAAGAAGCGCAACAGTACCTGAGCCTTATTAAAAAACTAGACAATCTGAAAGTGTTTACCACAAAAAGTGTCCGTATTGAAAATGAAATGAAAGCTTCTGCCAATTCTTACATCAAATCGGCCGGGCTTGAAGAACTGATGCGTGTAAATGACAGTGGGCGTAATATTAAAATCCTCGTAAAATCAGGATCTACAGATTCTCAGGTACGCGAATTGCTGATGTTTATCGAAGGCGGAAAAGGTGAAGATACCGTATTAATGTCGCTCACCGGAAACTTCGATCTCAATGAAATCTCTACATTAACAGATAAAATGAGATTTCCCGGCGGAGACGATCTAAAAAAAGCGACTAAAGGCGCAAAAGGTTCTAAAGGCCCGAAAGGCGCAAAATAAACAATTATGAAACGAATACTCATCGTGATGGTTTGCGGGTTATTGTTAACCAGCTGCCAATCGGAACCAACACTTCAGAAATATTTTGTTGAAAATACCGAAAACAAGAATTTTATTGCTTTGGATATTTCACCAAGTATCCTGAATATAGACAAAACCAAATTGTCGTTGGAACAAAGCGAAGCACTCAAAAGTTTTGACAAAATGAATGTTCTCGCTTTTAAGCTGGATGATTCCAATAAAGCGCAGTTTGAAACCGAAAGGGCAAAAGTTACTAAAATCCTGAAAGATCCAAAATACCAGCAATTGATGAAATTCGGATCGGGGAAAGAAGGCGCCTCTGTAAGTTTCGTTGGTACTGACGAACATATCGATGAGTTCGTATTGTTTGCAAACAAAGAAGAAGCTGGATTTGCAGTAGTGCGGATTCTGGGAAAAGACATGAATCCGACGAGCATCATGACTATGATGTCTGCGCTTCAGGAATCCAATATCAATTTGGACCAGTTAAAACCATTGAAAGAATTACTCGAAAAAAAATAAGATTTCCATCAACAATCAAAAAACGAAAACCTTCTGTAACGGAAGGTTTTTTTATGTTTTTTTAAAATACTTCAAAGGCACAATCAACATTCCAAAACATTCACCGTGTTCTTTCTTGGTGTGTTTATGGTGCATTTTATGAGCACGCCGAACCGCTTTTGCGTAACGGTTGTTTGCCGTTCGCAACAGTTTAAAACGCTGGTGAATAAAAATGTCGTGCACCACAAAATACGTCCAGCCGTATACAAAAATCCCAAGCCCGATTGACAACCCGATTTCAAGAATGTCATAACGCCACAACAGAAAAAAACCAATACTGACGAATGCGTAAAACACAAAAAAAGTGTCGTTGCGTTCAAGCCAAGAGTCGTGGTTTTTTTTGTGATGGTCTTCGTGCAATTTCCATAAAAAACCATGCATAATGTACTTGTGTGTAAACCACGCCATGAATTCCATGAAGAAAAATGCCGAGAAAAATGCCAGTATATGAATCCAGATGCTCATAGTAAATTGAATTTATAGGAGAAATAACATTGCGCAAACAAGCCGTATTTCTGGTAATCCGGAACACGGATGCGGGTATTTTTGATCTCCGCCGACGGCGTTTTTTTCAATTTCGACAGCAGTTTTTTATAATAAATGTAAGCGGTATACACGCCGAATTTGGCATCGATCGGCAATTTTAAAATGCCTTCAAAGCCGGCTTTTAAATCGGATTCGATTTCTTCGATGATCAGTTTTTTTGAATTTTCGTCAAGTTGATTCAAATCGGCATTCGGGAAATAACTGCGTTCCAGAATTTCAAAATCGGCTTTGAGATCGCGCAGGAAATTGATCTTTTGCAACGCCGATCCCAATCGCATAGCCGAATGTTTGAGTTCCTTAAATTTCGAATCATCTCCTTTTACAAAAACTTTTAAACACATCAGTCCAACGACATCGGCAGAGCCAAAAATGTATTCGTTGTATTCTTCGGCCGTTTTGTATTCTTTTTTGCTGAGGTCCATTTTCATGCTTTTCATGAACGAATGAATCATTTCGAGTGGAATATTATATTTTGCGACCGTATGCTGAAACGAGTTCAATACCGGGTTGAGGCTGATTTTATAACGGATGGATTTATCGAGATCTTGTTCAAATAAATCGAACAACTCTGCTTTATCATAGTCATGAAAACTATCGACGATTTCATCTGCAAAACGCACAAATCCATAGATGTTATAAATGTCCTGACGAATTCCAGGTGCCAGCATTTTTAAGGCAGTCGAAAACGACGTACTGTAAGACCGCGTCACATTCCGGCTGCATTCAAACGATATTTGGTCAAAAATAGATTTCATGTTACAAATGTTTGTCAATTAATTCAGCGGCTAGTTTTCCCGAAATCAAAGCCGGTGGAACTCCGGGTCCGGGAACGGTCAATTGCCCGGTAAAATACAAACTACGCACTTTCGGGCTCTTTAGTTTTGGGCGTAAAAAGGCAGTTTGCAGCAGCGTATTGGCCATTCCGTACGCATTTCCTTTGTACGAATTGTATGCACTGATGAAATCTTTTACGCAGAACGATTCCTTAAATATAATGTTTTCCCGAAGGCTTTGCTGGGTTAAAGTTTCGAGCCTGTCGATGATTTTTTGAAAATATTTTTCGCGCAATTCTGAAGTATCTTCAATACCGGGCGCAATCGGAATCAGGAAAATTGCTGCTTCTTTGCCCGGTGGCGCGGCATCGGCATCTGTTTTAGACGGAAAACTCGTATAAAACAACGGATTCTCAGGCCATTTCGGATCGTCGTAAATCGCAACGGCATGTGCGTTGAACGGTACATCAAAAAACAACGTATGGTGTTCGACGTTATTTATTTTTTTATCAAAACCAACATAAAACAATAGGGAAGAAGGAGCGAATGTGCGGTTTTCCCAATATTTTTCAGAATATTTCCTGTCAACTGCAGCCAAAAGCGTTTCTGTATGATGGTAATCGGCGCCGCTTAAAATGACGTCTGCTGAAAGCTCTCGATTGTTTACAATCAATCCGGTTGCTTTTCCGTTTTGAACAAGAATCTTTGAAACATTGCTGTTGGTTTCAATAGTTACGCCAAGTTCCAAAGCCAGTTTTTCGATAGCTAAAACCACGCTGTACATGCCGTTTTTTGGATGCCAGGTTCCGAGGCCAAAATCGGCATAATTCATAAAACTGTAAAATGATGGCGTATCGCATGGTTTCGCGCCGAGAAAGAGTACCGGAAATTCCAGAATTTGAATGAGTCTTTCATTTTTAAACCGTTTTCTGACTTCTTTGCTGATGTTGCTGAAAAACTGTCCGGCTTTTATTAGCGTTTTAAAATTGACCAGTTCCAAAGGCGAAACGCCCGGATTATACACCAGATCTTTAATGGCGATGTCGTAATTGCTTTTGGCGACAGCCATAAAATCCTGCAGTTTTTTTCCACTGCCTTTTTCGATGTTTTCGAAAGTTTGAATAATTTCGGGCAGATTGTCTGAAATTGTCACAAAATCATTGATGCCGAAATAAATACTATAAGCCGGTGCCAATTTCTGTAACTCGTAATAATCAGAAGTTTTTTTATCGAAATCGGCGAAAAATCGGTCAAAAACATCGGGCATCCAATACCAGGTTGGGCCAATGTCAAAAGTAAAACCGTCTTTTTTTAATTGTCTGGCGCGACCGCCAATGGTATCGTTTTTTTCATAAACCGTTACCTGATGTCCGGCTTTTGCCAGATAACAAGCCGCTGCGAGTGAAGAAAACCCGGAACCGATAATTTTTATAGCTTTCATTGTTTAACAAATTTAGAAAAAAATTAAACAAATTGATTGCTAAAAATGTTATAATTGGGAAATTAATTCTGAAACGGAATCGAAAATGCGATTTCTAGGATCTAAAATGTCCTGTGAAATATTTTTAGTTTGCTGTCCGGCCAGCCACAGTTGCGAATTTTCAGCCATGATGTTTTTGTTCATCAATTTTATGTATTCATTTACGGTTTCAGCTTCCGGTTTGACGGTGAGGTAAGAAATATAGGTAATGGCGTTGAAGTTTTTGCGCAAATCTTTCAGGTTTTCCACCG